>FWPV01000391.1_pt1 | contig 141772 bp, 125 predicted proteins | sample 2228371 | NCBI WGS metagenome assembly FWPV01 (sample SAMEA103939776, study PRJEB20133) | metagenome | reverse complement strand
TCCGTGCGGAACGCTTCGCCATCACAGGTGACCGCGCTGCGTGGCGGGAGCGGCTCGGCTGGCCACGCGATGCGTTCATCGTTGGTTATGCCGGGCGCTTCTACAGCGGTCTGGAGGGCATGGACAAAGGAATCGACACCCTGGCCGAGGCAGCGATCCGGCTTGTGGATGAGGGCGGCACACACCCCGTGCGGCTGGCGCTGGTGGGCGGCCCGGCCAGCTACGTCGACGGCCTGCGCACCCGGCTGCAGGGCACCGGGCTACCGGATGACTTTATTCTGTATCCCGGCATGGTCGCGGTGGACGACGTCCCCGGCTGCCTGCGCGCATTCGATGTATGCACCATCCCCTCACCGTGGAACGAGTTCTTTGCCTACTACACCTCCCCCATGAAGCTGTTCGAGTACATGGCCTCAGGGACGCCGCTGGTGGCTTCCGACCTGCCTTCGACTGCCGAGATCATCACGGACGGGGTCAACGGCCTGCTCATCCCACCCGGTGATGCAGAGGCGCTGGCCGGGGCACTGCGCCGCCTGCGTGACGACCCCGCGCTGGGCGAGCGGCTGGCCGCGCAGGCGCTGCAAGACGTACAGAAACACACCTGGACAGCCCGTGCACGCCGCATCCTCAGCCTGATGGGCGATGTGGGGGCACTCACATGATCGAGCAGGCGCGCGCGCTGCTGGAGAGAATCAGGCGGAGTGCCATCTTCCGCGACTCGTCGTTTGTGCTGGGCAGCAACCTGATCGGCCAGGCGATCAGCCTGATCGTCTCGGTGGTGCTGGCGCGCGGGCTGGGCAAGGAGGGCTACAGCCTGATCATCCTGGCCATGACGATCGTCAACACGGTGGCCCAGTTCCTCGACGTGCACACCAGCGAGGGGCTGATCAAGTTCGTGGGGGGTGCGCTGGCCCGTGATGATCACCGTGAGGCGATCACCTTCTGGCATGTGGGGTTGAGCATCAACGCACTGATAGCGACGGTGACAATGGCCGTGCTCCTCTTCACCAACCGGGCCGCCGTCACCATCTATCCACAGGTGGATGAGCTACTGCGCCTCGCCAACATCTTCATGCTCTCGATCCCATTCACCACGCTTGAGAAGACCTTCTCGGTCATGCCGAACATATTCAAACGTTTCCGACTGCTGGCCGGGGTCGAGATCTCCAACAATGTGCTGCGACTGATCTGCCTGGCCATCGGATTATGGCTGGGCGGCATCAACGGGGTGATGTGGGGTTACGTGATCGCTGCGCTGCTCACCTTCACTGTATGGACGGCCCTGGGGAGTGTGCTGATCCTGCGCAATATCCACGCGCGGCGAGGGACCGGATATCGCGCTGCGTGGCGCCAGTTCCTGCCAGTAGCCTTCCACACGAGCCTGACCGAGTCGTTCAAGAGCCTGTTTGCCAATGCCACGGTGCTGGTCCTGGGGGCGCTGCGACCGGCAGGCGAGGTAAGCTTCTACCGCATCGCAGAGAGCGCGGTCAAGGTGTCTACGCTGGCGGTGACACCGGTGCGCCTGGTGTTGTTCCCCACCCTCAATGAGGCCTGGACACGTGGTCAGCACGACCGGGTCAGGATGCTCATCCGGTCCTTCACACTGTACGGGGCGCTGCTCTCGGCAGGGGCTGCTGTCTTCTACCTGCTGCTGGGCCGCTGGCTGGTGATCCTGCTCTACACCGTGGAATACTCACCCGCCGTGAGCGTGCTCTACATCCTCGCGGCGGCACATATTATCGACAATGCTCTGCTGTGGGTGCGCCCGGCGGCGATCTCAGGGGACCGCCCCGGCCTGCTAACTTACACGCAGACCTTCAACTCCCTGCTGCGCGTCAGCCTGCTGGTGCCGCTGACCTACTTCTATGGGGCCGACGGCGCAGCGTGGGCCTTGCTGATCACGATGGCTCTGTATGCCGTGATGGTCGCGCTGTACATCGCCCCCCAGCTCGATCTGTGGCATCCGCTGCGCCGCAGGAGGCCCACACCGTAGGCGCCGCAGCATGTCAGGGCGCCACCACGTACACCTGCTGCGGGAGCTGCCAGAATTCCCCCCCATCCGGCATCTTAACCCGCTGGCCCGTGCGCGGGTCATACCACCCAATGCGCACAAGGTGTTCGCCCGGCGGCACGTCTGGCGCGATGTAGATCGCATAGGGGTCCTCGATCACCTCACCGGGCGCCCAGCCGGTGGTAGGGCGGAAGCCATTGGCGGGCACCTGATCGCGCTGGGCAACAATGCGCCCGCTCTGATCGACCACGTGGATGAACAGCGTCAGCCCGGCATTGACCTCGGCATCGGGCCGCCAGTAGAAGGTCAGCCGCAGGCCATCGCCCTGTGCGACCTCCAGCGCGGGCATGTTGTACCCCGCCAGCCTGATTCCATTCGCCCAGGCCGCGCCTGCCATGTAATCCATCTCTGGCAGATCATAGGTGCGCGGGGGCACCGTCACCCACATCTGACCGATCGGTGCGCGGTTGCCCAGCGGCGCGCCCGCCGGGTCGATCATCTGCACCATGACGGTATAGTCCCCCTCGGTGAGGCTGCCGGGCACATGTAGCATGTGGATGCCACGCCACAGATCACGCCGCCGCCACTGGCCGGTGGGAAAGTCCAGTACAGGGGGCACCGGGTACGAGCGCGCCACCACCCGATCCTCCGAATCGACCCACAGCAGATGCGCGGCGAAATCCGCTTCCGGGGTGCGCTCGGCCCGCCAGTACCAGATCATCGGGAACTCCTGGCCCACCACCATCTCACGCGGCGGCGCGCTGGCCCCGATCAGCGAGAGCTCGGCCAGCAAGCGGTAATCCAGCGGGTTCTCAAGCGCCAGGTCGCGGTGGGCGAGGGGGCGGCGCGGTGGCAGCACCTCAACAGTGCCGAGCGGGGCCAGTACCCCCAGCGGGCTGCCCGCCGCATCCACCACGTCCAGATTGCGCCCGGCCTCACGGGAATATAATGCGGCCCACAAAGTATACGTGCCCGGCGGGGTGCCGGGCGGCACATCCAGCTCGACCAGTTCGCGCACATAGAAGCCGGGCACCCACGTCGAAGTTGGCGCGCCGCCGGGGTAAAACGAAAAGACCTGCTGGACGATGTTCCCCGCCGAATCACGGATCAGTACCATGCTGGAGTAATCCTCCTCGATCAGCCCCCCTGCCAGCTCCCAGTACAGGGCCAGTACGATCGGGCGGCCGGGCCGGAGGCGCGCATCGGGCAGGTCGTAGCCCATCAGATGAACCTGCCCGCCCAGCGTCGCCATGACGGGGGTTTGCACCCCACTCTCCAGCCCCCCGGCAAAGCGAGCGCGCTTGAAGATAGTGTCGGCGTTGTCGATCCACAGGGCTTTCAAGGCGAAGGCCCCGATCCCGGCAAGCACCACCGCCGCGACGGTCGATCCCATGCCATCCCAGGCCACGGCGGATCGCCTGGCTTTACGCCACACCCTGAGCGGGGCCGCCAGGCCGATCACCAGCAGCGCGAGCGAAACCACGCTGATCACCGTCGCAGTGCGGCGCAGCGAGGTGGGGCCAAACCCCAACTCGACCGTATGCCCCCCGGCAGGCACCTCGATGCTGATCAGGCCGTTTGGGTCGGTGGGGTGTATTTCAACCGGGCTGTCATCAACCGCCGCCCACCAGCCGGGGAAATACAGCCAGTCGAACACCAGGGTGGTATCGTCGAGGGCCTGTAGCTCGAGCCGGGCATCCAGCGCTCCCCACTCCATCCTCGCAACGCGTACATCAGGATTGGGCTGCAGACGGGGGATCACCTCTGAGCGGGCATACAGGCCGGTCAGCCGATCGGGGTCGGGCATCTGCGTAACCCAGATAGGCAGGTACTCGCCAAACGTCAGCCCGCCGATATGCCCGGTCTCGCGCTCGAAGTTCTGGGCGTCCACAATGGTCGACGCCTGCGGCTCCGGCAGATAGACGCCGTAGAGCCAGGGCAGGCTGAACGCGATGATCAGCAGCACCGAGCCGCCCACCCAGGCCGCGCGCAGGGCCTCGCCCCGGATGCGATCGGCAAGCAGCGAGGCGCCGATCCCGGCCAGCACCGCCAGCAGGATACTGGCAGGCCCGACCAGCCGCCAGGGGAACTGGAAGAACTCCATCAGTGGTACGATGTCCCAGATGGCGCGCGACCAGCCTGTCACCAGGAATAACAATACAGCCAGCAGCGGCCCGGCGAACGTCAGCCAGTCGAACAGCGGTTGGCTGGTCTCACGGTCGCAACGCCGCAGGTACAGGATCAGCGGGATCGCGGCAAGGGCCAGCAGCGCCGCGGGCCAGCCCAGCGAGGCGGGATACGAGGGGTTCAGATGGCTCAGGTCGGTGGGGGAGGGCCAGGCGAAGATCTCGCTCAGGGTAGCGAAGTGCTGGCGGTAATCCAGCACACCGGCGTAGGCCGGGTTATGACCGATGCGCGTGTAGTCATTCTCAGCTAAGGCGGGCAGCCAGTAGAATGTAGCCAGCCCCAGACCAAGCATGCCCGCCGCCAGCAGACGAAGAAAGGCACGCGGCGGGTCAGGGCTGGTCCACCACAGGATCACGCAGCAGATGGCCAGCAACGCCGCCCCCACCAGCGCAGTGATGTTGTGCGTAAGCTGCAGGGCTGCGAAGCAGCATACCGCCAGCAGCATGTCGAGCCGCCCACCCCGGCGTGACAACCGCCAGAAGGCCCACAGCGCCCAAACCAGCAGCGCCAGCGCCAGCTGCTCCGGGATGGCCCCCCGGCGCGGCCAGACGAGCAGCACATAGGGAGCATACAGATAGGCCACCGCCGCAACAAGCCCGGCCCGCGGCCCGCCCCATGCCTGCCCCAGCAGATACATCCCCACGCCGCCAAACAGTGTGTAAAGGATCGAGCCGATCAGGAAAGCGTCCAGGAAACTCAGGCCAAGCCGGTTCAGCAGCAAAAGCGGGTAAAATGAGAGGGAGGGATAGTAGTTAAAAACCGGCATGCCATAGCCGTATGCCATGCCGGGCGCGTAGCGCGGCCAGAGATCGCCGCCCAGCCGGATGGCATGGTCCAGCCCGATCAGCCGGTAGAGATGCAGCAGACCATCAGCGGACTGTGGCAGTGTACCGAACATCGACGGATGGGCAGCGGTCAACGCCAGCAGTGCCACGACCAGCACCACGACCAGCGCACGCCCCGCGCCTGTGTCGGTCAGCCTGTGCCACCACAACAGAAAACGATCAAAGGCGGCAATCATGACGTTCCGTCAGGCAGCTCCGGTTCGTAGTATTCCTCAAGAACATCGGCATACAGCGCCAGCGCATCCCGCCCGGCAAGCCGCAGCAGGCTCTGCCCCGCTGTGACGCCTGCCGGGGAGAGCAGCGCATGCTCCAACGCCGTCCGGCCGTCGAAATAAGCCTCGATCACCAGGCTGTAGGGCACGTGCCCCGCCAGCCCCCCGAACACATGGCCAACCGATTTACGGCGCAGGCCGGGCAGCGCATCGAGCGCGATGAGGAAGTTGTTGTACCCTTCCGCATAGGCATCGGTGTATTCTGGCGGTGGTTTGAGCAGGATGATGAGTTTTACCATAAGAGTTATTCTAACCTCACTGCGGGTAAAAGCACACATCACACTGTGACCTGGTGCCTCTCAGCTGTGATATCACAGATCGGGTACAATGAGGGCAGGGTAGCCGCAATGCCTCAGGTGATCTTCCGCTTCCACGCGGAGCTGAATGACTTCCTCCCCGCGCAGCGGCGTGGTATGGCCTGCACCCAGCCGCTTGATCGACGTGCCTCGGTCAAGGATATGATCGAGGCACAGGGTGTGCCCCATGCCGAGATCGAGCTGCTGGTCGTCAACGGCCGGTCAGTTGGGTTCGGCTATATCGTGCAGGAGGGGGACGAGGTGCGGGTTTATCCGCGCTTTGACGCTGTGGACCTGCCGGGCAAGGTGCGGCTGCGTCCTCCGCTGCCGGAGCGCCCCGGCTTCGTACTGGATATCCACCTGGGGCGGCTGGCCGCCTACCTGCGCATGATCGGCTTCGACGCGCTGTACGGCGACACCAACAACCATGCCGAATTCTTAGACGCAGCCCTGGCCCGCATCGCCCATGATCAGGGACGCGTGCTGCTGACACATGACGTGGGGCTGCTCAAACGCAGCCTGGTGATCTACGGGTACTGGGTACGTAGTATGTCCCCGCGCGATCATCTGGCCGAGGTGATGCGGCGCTTTGACCTGTTTGATAAGGTTGAGTTGTTCCGGCGCTGTATGAGCTGCAACGGCCTGCTGCAGCCTGTTGAGAAAGCGGCGGTGCTGCACCTGCTGCCCGCGGAGACAGCGCGGCACTACGACGAGTTCCACCGCTGCGGCTCCTGCGGTAAGATATACTGGCGAGGGATGCACGTCAAGCGCATGACGGCGCTGATTGAGGAGATCATGGGGAAAAAACGGTGGGTCGAGCCTACAGCTCCGCCTTGATCTGGGCGGCCAGCTCCGGGCCGATGCCGGGCACCTGCGCGATCTCTTCCATGCTGGCGCTGCGGATCGCCTCCACCGAGCCAAAGCGCAGCAGCAGTGCCTTACGCCGCGCCGGGCCAACACCGGGGATCGATTCTAGCTGGGAGGCCATGCTGATGCGCTGCCGCCGACCACGCTGGTGCGTGATGGCAAAGCGGTGGGCCTCATCCCGGATGCGCTGCAGCAGATACAGCCCCTGAGAACGCGGCGGCAGCCGGATCGAGACGCTGCGGCCCGGCACAAACAGCTCCTCGTGCTGCTTGGCCAGCCCGGCCACCGGCACTCGCCCCAGCAGGCCGTAATGTTCCAGTACCTCAACCGCCACGCCAAGCTGCCCCTTGCCACCATCCACGATCAGCAGATCGGGCAGCAGCGCCCAGGTCGGATCGGTGGTTTGCTGACCGGGCAGGTGAGCCGTCTCTTCCTGTGATTCCTGCCAGCGGCGGAAGCGCCGGTCAAGCGCCTCGCGCATCGAGGCGTAATCGTCGGGGTGGCCGCTGACCGAGCGGATGTTGAACTTGCGATACTCGCCCTTGCGCGGCACCCCCTGGACGAACACCACGCGGCTGGCCGAGATCGCCGTGCCCTGCGTGTTGCTAATGTCGAAGCACTCGATGCGGGCGGGCGGGCTGGTCAGCCCCAGCGCCTCCTGAATCTCCTGCAGAGCGCTCTCCTGGCGGTGGGTATCGGCCTGCCACTGGGCGCGCAGCATGCCCAGTGTCTCAGCCGCGTTGTTGGCCACCAGCTTCACCAGGTCCTTTTTCTGGCCACGCTGCGGTACCCGGATGCTGACCTTGTGGCCACGCCTGTCACGCAGCCAGCGCTCGATCACCTCCGCCTCCTCTACCTCATGTGGCAGCAGCACCTCGGCGGGGATCTCGGCAGCGCGGTCATAAAACTGCTTGATGAACTCGGCCATCACCTCGCCAGGGTCTTCGTCCTCGGTGCCCTCCAGCACATAGTGCTCGCGCCCGATGATCTTGCCAGAGCGGATGAAGAAAATCTGTACCACAGCGTCACCCTGCTCACGGGCAAAAGCCAGCACGTCCTGGTTATCCCCTGCCGATGAGACCACCTTCTGCCGCTGGATGATGCGCTCCATCGCCTGTATCTGGTCGCGCAGGCGGGCCGCCTTCTCATAGTTCATCTCATCGGCAGCATGCCACATCCGGTCAGCAAGCTCCTGCACAATGTGATCTGAGCGCCCCTGCAGGAAGTCCATCAGACTCTGGATCATGGCGCGGTACTCTTCGCGGTTCACCGCACCAATACAGGGGGCATTGCACAGCTTGATGTCATAATAGAGACAGGCACGGTCGTCCTGACCGGTGATCTCGCGATCACAGGTCAGGTAGGGGAAGGCCCGGCGCAGCACATCGAGCGTCTGGTATACTGCCGCGGCGCTGGTGAACGGCCCGAAGTAGCGCGAGCCATCCTGCACCATGCGGCGCGTCACCGTCACTTTAGGGAAGTCGTCAGCCCAGTGAACCTTGACATAGGGGTAGCGCTTGTCATCCTTCAGGCGGACGTTGAAGCGCGGCTTATGGGCCTTGATCAGGTTGATCTCGGTGAGCAAGGCCTCCAGCTCGCTGTCCACCACGATGAACTCAATATCGGCGATGTGCTCCACCAGGCGGGCCGTCTTGCCGATCCGGTCATTGAGCACACGCGGCTGGAAGTAAGACCGCACCCGATTGCGCAGGTTGACCGCCTTGCCCACGTAGATCACCTGGCCTCCGGAGTCTTTCATCAGGTAAACGCCGGGGCGAGATGGCAGGTTGTCGAGGATTTTCTGAATATGCGGTGACGCGATCGACATGGCCGCCTTCAGGTACATGAAACGCCTGTGCGGATTCTAGCGAGATCATACGGGGCCGGCAATCATCAGGCCCGGCGGCGGGGTGACAGGTCGGGAGGCCTGGAGTAGAATAGGAGAACCTGCGTAAAGGGAGACACTTAATGATCCAAATAGGCGACCTTGAGATTCACCTGATCAACGATGCACGCATCCTGGTTGACGCCGGGGGGGCATTTGGGCTGGTGCCGCGCAGCCTGTTCTCCAGCTATCTGGTGCCGGATGATCAGAACCGCATCCCGATGGATCATTACTGCCTGCTGGTGCGCAGCACCGGTAAGACGGTGGTGGTCGATACAGGGCTGGGCTGTGAGATGCCGGAGAAGCTGGCACGCATCCTGAACGTGACACGCCCCAAAGCGGGTTGTCTGCTCGAAGGGTTGGCCGCACATGGTGTGCAGCCGGAAGACGTCGATATCGTGGTCAACACCCACCTGCATAACGATCACTGCGGCGGGAACACCCGCTATGATGAGGCGGGCAAGGTAGTGGCCACCTTTCCGCGCGCCGAGTACATCGCCCCGGAGCGTGAATACCAGGATGCGCTGTTCCCTAACGAGCGGACGCGCGGCACGTATTTCCACGTGAACTATGTGCCGCTGTATGAGGCCGGGCAGCTGACGCTGATCAAGGGTGTGCACGAGGTATTGCAGGGGATGACCATCGTCCCTACACCGGGGCACACGCCGGGCCACACCAGCGTTGTATTCGAGTCGGGTGGGCAGGCAGCGCTCTACCCCGCCGACCTATCTTCATTCGCCATCCATTTCGCCCGGCTGGGCTGGATGACGGCCTACGACGTGGAGCCGCTGGTTACGCTGGAGACCAAGCGCATCTGGCAGCGATGGGCACTGCAGCATAGCGCCCTGCTACTGTTTGAGCACGACCCCCTGATCCAGGTGGGCCGGCTGGCGGAGCGCGGCGGTGGGTTTGAGGTAATCCCGGCAGCACAGGAGACAGCCTGAAGGCAACCTGCGTCGGTTTGACGCCCCCTCCGCGGCCAGTTAAGAGGGAGTTTACCCCGGCTTAACCGGGCATTAATCGGCTCCGGCTATGCTCAGGCCAATAATGCGATCTAAGTGGGTGCCGGGGATTGGGCCTGGAAGTTCTTCACAGTTCAAGAGTCAACGGAGAGACTATGCACATCCTGGTAACTAACGATGATGGCGTGTTTGCACCGGGCATCTTCGCCCTGCAACAGGCACTGCGGGAAATCCCCGATGCACGGGTAACCCTGGTGGCCCCTCAGGAGAATCAGAGTGCGGTAGGGCATCGCAAGACTCTGCGTGACCCGCTGCGCATCCGGCAGTTCACGTTGAGCGACGGCACCACCGCCCATGCTTGCTCCGGCTCGCCTGCGGACGCTGTAGCTCTCTCGCTGATGGGCTATGTCAAAGAACCGGTCGACATTGTGGTAAGCGGGATCAACCAGGGCGGCAACATGGGGCAAGACATCACCTACAGTGGGACCGTCACGGCTGCCATGGAGGCGACCATCTTCGGGGTGCCAGCCATCGCCATCTCGCTTGACTCCCACACCGAGCCAGCCTTCAGGCAGGCAGCGGCTTTTGCCGCCCGCTTCACCCCGGTTGTGCTTGAGCATGGCCTGCCCCCGATGACGCTGTTGAATATCAATGTGCCGCTGGGCACCCCCAAGGGTGTCAAAGTGACGCGCCAGGGGCGGCGCATCTATCACGATCAGCTTGTGGAGCGGCAGGACCCCACCGGCAGGCCCTACTACTGGATCGGGGGTGAGGTGCCCACCGGCGACACCACCGAGGAGGGCACCGATATGTGGGCCGTGGCCAACGGGTTCATCTCGATCACGCCCATCCACCTGGACCTGACGTACTACGACTACATGAGCAAGCTGGAAGAGTGGCATATCACGCTGTAAAGTCCGGCAGACGCAAAAGGGGTGAGGCGGCATATACAGTATGCGCCCACTCCTTTGCGTATGGCACGCCATCCCCATCAACCCGGGCAGTGTCACCAGCATGTGACGGCGGTGTGATGACCATCATCTACAGATGCCGTGCCTGGACCTAGCTGCCGGGTAGTTCCACGCCGAGCTGCGCCAGTATGCCGGGCAGCCCTGCCTCCTCAACGTCCGCCAGCTGATGGTGAACCATCTGGCCGCCTTCAAGTACGGCCTCTGAGGGCTGCGCTGGCAGATGAATCGCGATACCTGTTGGTGGGAGCGTCACCGGGATACCCAGCGGCGTCAGGTCCAGCGTGCCGGTGTGTGTCCCGGTGATGTTCGTGGTCACCCCGATCATGGTCCCATCTTCCCACGCATCGGTGAAGTTGAACGAGAAGTCAGGGAAGGCGGTGAAATAAGCGCCCATCAGGGCCAGAAGGCCCTGCTTATTCAACGGTATGGCGCCGCCGTACAGCATGTAATCCTCGGCCAGCACGCTGGCCAGACGCCCCAGGTCCTTCGAGTTCCACGCGTCTAAAACTTGCCGGGCAACTGCTGAAAGTGTCATGTGCTTTGCTCCTCCGTTTAGTGTCCTCTGCGAATCCCCTCTAACACCCCGGATGTCATCACACCCCCAGTATACTCGACTTTTCATATCTGCAATTCTGCTTTTTTGATCGGGATGCCAGCAGCTGCTTGACAGGCCGATTGAAACTTTTATACTTGGTGCTGTGTTGCATGAAACAACAATATCACGTCAGGGAAAGCCGTGTGACCAGCGACAGACTAGAAAACTACGTAACCGTGGCCGAGGCCGCCAGGCGGCTGAACATCCACCCCGAATCGGTGCGCCGTCTGATCCGCGCAGGCAAGCTGCCCGCCCGCAAGTTCGCCAATACCTGGCTGATCGACCGCACCACCCTGGATCAATTTGCCAGCAACTACGATCCACGCCCCGGCAAGAAGGCGACCCTGTTTTAACGGGCCGGTTGGCACCTGTGGCAGCGTGCAAGTTGCGCCAAGCGAGGCGCTATACTACAATCGCGTCAGCATGAGGTGACAGGCTCGTGAGCGAACCGGCTATCTCATTCAAGGGCATCAGGGATGGACTGCTGGTCACTGTGGGCGATGGCCCGTGGGAGGAGGTCGAGCAGGCCCTGCTCAAGGCCATCCAGCAGCAGCAGGCATTTTTCCGGGGTGCTCAGATCGCACTCCAGGTAGGGGATCGAACTTTGGACCGGGACGAAATCCGCAAGCTGCGTGACAAGTTAGCAGAACACGATGTGAGGCTCTCCATCCTGCTGGGCACCTCGGCAGATACCATCCGTGCGGCCCGCCGCAGCGATCTGGAGACCGAGCTGCCGGAGCCTGTGTCTGACAGGGAGCTGGAGGACGGTGAACTGCCCCCCATCGATAGTGACGAGCACGGCATCCCCGGTGTGCTGGTTAAGAACACCCTGCGCTCCGGGCGGGTGATCCGTCACACCGGGCACGTGGTGGTGATTGGCGACGTGAACCCCGGCGCGCAGATCATTGCGGGGGGCGATGTGCTGGTGTGGGGCCGGTTGCGCGGTACCGTCCACGCCGGGGCAGCGGGTGACACCGGCGCTGTGGTTTGTGCGCTGGACATGCGCCCGCAGCAGCTCCGCATCGCCAACCACGTGGCCATCGGGTCGACCGACAACAAGCCACGCCCCAGCCCGGAGATCGCCTTTGTGATAGACGGTCAGATCGTGGCCAAGGAATGGGGGTCGTAACCCCTCCGGCGGGAGCCTCGCTCCCCCAACGGGATTCTTCAGGAAGGTAAAGCATGGGTGCTCGGGTAATCACGATCACATCCGGCAAGGGCGGTGTGGGCAAAACCACCGCCACGGCCAATCTGGGTGTTGCCCTTGCCTTGCTGGGCAAGCGGGTCGCCTGCGTGGATGCCGACATCGGCCTGCGCAATCTTGACGTAGTCATGGGGTTGGAAAATCGTATCGTTTACAACCTGGTGGACGTGATCGAGGGGCGCGCCCGGTTGCGGCAGGCGATGATCAAGGATAAGCGGCTCAAGGAGGAGCTGTATCTGATCCCTGCCGCGCAAACCCGCGACAAGACCGCTGTCAGCCCGAGCGACATGGTGCGTCTGTGCGACGAGCTGCGCGAGATGGTGGACTTCATCCTGATCGACTCCCCGGCAGGCATCGAGCGCGGGTTCCGCAACGCGGTAGCTCCGGCGGATGAGGTTATCATTGTGACCAACCCGGAGGTCTCCTCCGTACGTGACGCCGACCGCATCATTGGCCTGCTGGAGGCCGAGGGCAAGGGGCCGGGCAACCTGATCATCAACCGCGTGAAGGCGGAGATGGTCAAGCGTGGCGACATGCTCAGCCCTGATGACATCATCGATATCCTCTCGATCAAGCTGATCGGCCTGATCCCGGAGGACGAGCTGATCCTCATCTCGACCAACCGGGGCACACCGGCGGCACTTAACATCGAGGAGTCACGCGCCGGGCGCGCCTTCACCAACGTGGCGCGCCGCCTGCTGGGTGAAGAGGTTCCTTTCATGTCGATGGAGGAGGAGACAGGGCTGTTCAAGAAGCTGCTGCGCTCAATCGGCCTGGGAGCCGCCAGCAGCGACAGCAAGCCGCGCAGCCGGGGCGAGGCCGGGCCAGCCAGCAAAGAGTCACCCATGAAGGCAGACAGCAAGCCCCCCGCGGCCCCGGCGCCAATCCGCACGGCGAAACCGTCCACCGAGGCCGAGCCTAAGCCCGCCACATCGCCTGCAGCCCGCGATGAGCCCCCTGCCGAAAAGACCCGCCCTGCCCCTCGTATCGATGAGCCCACAGCAGAGCCAGCCAGGCCAGAACTGCTCAGGCCGCCAGCGCGTCCGGCTGATAAACCCGTCTCGCCGGGGGGGGATAGCAACAAAGCACTGGACGTTGAGGCCAAAAAGATCACCCGTCCGCTGTTGAAGAAGGCGGGCGAATCCGGCCCTGAAGAGAAGCCTCCCATGCCTGCTGCGCCGCGGGCAGATAAGCCCGCATCCGATGATGAGAAGACCCGCCCCCTCTCAGGAGAGCCAGAGCCTAAGCCCTGACTGAAGAGCGATTAAGAACAGGAGCAGGCTGCACATCAGGAGACAGGACAGGGGTTACCAGAGATGTCTAGCTTTTTAAAGAAGCTGTTTAGTAAGAGGCAGCCCAAAAGCGGAGCCGTGGCAAAGGAGCGGCTGCAGCTCGTTTTGCTGCATGATCGCAGTAACCTGACAGCCGAGGAAATCCGGGCGATGAAAGATGAGATTTTGCAGGTGATCGCCCGCTACGTGGATTTTGACCCGGCGAAGGTCGAGATCGACCTGCGATCGGACAACCGCGAGACAATGCTGCGGGCCGAGATCCCGATCGAGCCTGCGGGGCGGCGCAGGCGGCCCGCCTCTCAGCAGCCTGTATCGGCCACCGAAGCATAGTGCGGCACTGCGGGCCGGGTTTCCCTTACGACAGGATCAGATCGCCGGCGGCGGATTCGATCTCGATCTCAACCTGATCTTGCGCCGCATCGAAATCAGGGGTGGAGTAGCGGCCCGGGCCCAGCGCCAGGAGCCGCTCGTTGTTCACGGTCAGGGCGCACAGCTCCCCCTGACGCACCGTCACACGTGCCCCTACCCCCTCAGGCACATGCACCTCTACCTCGCCCAGGGTGGTCCTCAGGCTGAGCCGGGCATACCCTCGCATCCCGCAGTTCACATACAGACGCCCCAGCGCTGTATGGGCTTCCAGGCGTTCCAGACGCATCCCGCGCAGGTTAAAGCTCAGGTTGCCCAGCAGGCTGCTCGCCTCGATATCCCACAGCACATTGCTGGCCAGCCCGGCATACCATGCAGCGATATTGAACGGAGAGCCGTTCAACCGCAGCCGGGCCACCCCATCCTGCTCAGAGAAATCGGGCTTGCCAAACGGCCCGAACACGGTCTGCGCCACCCGATCAGGGGGGCACGTGTCAACCGAGAGATCGCTGAGGCCCGCGTGGACCTGAAGTGTGCCACGTACCACCTGCCCGCGCGCGGCATAGCTGCGTGGCCTAGCGCCGGTCGAGATATCCCCGGCCAGCAGTGCATTCACCCCCAGAAAGGCCGCGCCGGAACCGGCCAGGGCAGCGGCAGGTACCGGCAGCCGTGTGATCAACAGCCCTACGCTGGCGGCGATCAGTGCCAGGCCAAGCCACCACAAAACGCGCACTACATGTCGTCGAACATCTGTCATCTGCATACGGATAAACCCCTCAGCTTCCCCCATAACAACACACTGCACCATACCACAATGAGGGGGCGGCCCGCAACAAGCCGCCCCCCGATTCAAAGACTGATGGGTAAGATGTCGCTACCCCTCCTGCGCAGGTGTCACCTCCGGCTGCGGCGTGATGACCGGCGGCGTTTCGAGCAGCAGGATCAGTGGGTCAAGGCTGTAAGTCGGGACGATATACACCAGCGGATCACCGGGAACCTGGACGTAGTAGCCCGATCCGATAGCGCTCTGATCACCCACCAGGAGCGTGTAATCACCGCCACTGCTGGTGGTGAACTGCAGCGTGTAGCGCGGTGACTCCAGCCCATAGGTGGCAAGCGCCTCCACCTCGCTGAGAGAACGGAGCGGGGTCAGGCCCGGCAGGTTGGCCGCCGCGCTGTTGAGGCGCGTGTCGTCGGGCAGCCCTTCTTCCGGCTCAAGCGGCGGCTCCACGATCACCCAGAACGGCTCCGCCGGTTCCTCTGCATCTATCTCCGGCGTCCCCTCAGGGGTCGGCGTCGCATCGAGCGCCGCCAGCCGGGCACTGAACGTCGTTCCACCCTCGTTATCCACCACTGTGAAGGAGGTCACTACGTCCAGGGCCGCCTCCGGGAAAAGCGCCTCTACCTCCTGCGGCGTGGGCGTCAGATCGGCGTCGTCACCGCCACCCAGATCTGTAAAACGAAGGACGGCGATCAGAGCAGCCACCAGGATCAGGAGCACCAGCATTGTGATCAGCCGAGCACGTGTGTTCATTGCAGCGCCTCCCCATCGGTCAACGCTTGCGGCGGCGCGAGACCCACAGCAGCACCCCACCTGCTGCAGCCGTCGCCGGGATCAGGCATACGCTGGTCACGATCACAAGACCCAGGCCAACCGGTGTAAAGGGGCGATCAAGCGTGCGCAGACCCACATCAGTCGAGGGCAGATTGATCGCTTCCTCAGACTCGGTCAGCCAGTTAGCCGCATTGATGAAAAACCGGTCGTTGCCAAAGGAGGCGTACTGCAATGCATTGTTCGACACGAAGTCGGCATCACCCACAACGATCAGCCGAGAGCCTGTGCTAGTATTCTCGGCGCTGAGGGCGATCTTGACCGGGCCGGGCGTATCCTCCGCATCCAGCTCAGCCACCCCAAAGCGGTTGGTCTCGCCCCACGAGCGCCCCTCGTTGGGAGTGGTGAACAACAGCCCCCGTGTGGTGATGCCGTCGATCTCCGTCGCTGTGTCAACGCTGCGCGCAACCTGGAAGAAGGTCAGCAGGTTGAGATTCTGCGTGACCGGCGAGACAGGGTCGGTGGTGAAGATCACGGGAGTATCCAGGCTGAACTGGTTGGCGGTGTCCAGGTCCACCACGATGTCGTTGCGGACAAGCACGCCCCAGTCCGACTCCAGGTAAGCGAGCAGCGGGTCAACTGCCGCGCCCGCTGCATACTCGCGGATCAGCTCGCCATCGGTGAAACTCCAGCGGCGGGCCTGGCCATCGCGGCTGGCACTCACTACACTCTGGCCATCCGGGGCCACACTCAAATCCCAGATCAGGTCCTCATGGGCCTGGATGGTGATCTGCTCTGGCCCACTGCCGATGCGGATGGTACCATCGCCCACGCCATAGATCAGCGTGCCATCAGCAGTCACGTCAATTGCGGTGAGCCCCACCTCAGGGAATAGCGACTCGACAGTGCCGGAGCCGGTAGCGACATCGATGGTACCCAGAGCGCCATCAACCGCGGCGGTGTAAAGCGTCGCCCCATCTGGCGAGAAGGCGATGTCAAACACCAGGTTCTCGTGCAGGGCCTGCAGCAGCATCTGCTCACCGGTGCGGCTGTCCCAGGCCAGCGCGAAGCCGCCTGCGCCGCTGCTGCGCCCACCGCCGGCGGCGATCAGGCTTCCATCCGGCGAGAATGTGATGGCGATCAGCGGCACGGTAGCCGTGATCGGGGAGTAGCTCAGGGGTTGGAGGGTCTCAGCATCCCACACATTAAGGAGCTGATCTTCGCCCACGCTGGCGATCAGATCACCATCTGGCGAGAAAGCCACGCGTGAGACAAGCTGAGTCTGCCCTTCAAGTGTCGCAATCGGCTCACCGGTCGAAGCATCCCACAGCCGCACCGTGCCATCCGTGCTGGCAGAAACCAGCCGCGCCCCATCAGGCGAATAGGCCACGTCGATCACGTCGCGGGTGTGGCCCAGCAGCGTCTCAAGCTGACGCCCGCTGTTCACGTCCCAGATCGTGATCGCGCCGTTAGCCGCTGCGGTCGCCAAACGCGTGCCATCCGGGGAGAACGCCAGCCCCAGCACGCCGCTGTCCAGCACGCCGCCGCCGCCAGCGCCGGGGTCAGAGAGCACCATCAGGCTGCCCCCCCGGTTGACATACTCGCGGATCAGGTCGACCTCCGGCTGGGTGAACTGCGAGGTCGGCCCCGCGATGATCAGCAGATCGGCATCTTCAGGCACAGCCCCCTCACGCAGCAGGCTGTGCGGCTCGATCTCGAAGTTGAGGCGCACAAGCTGGCCGCGGATGGTCGCGTAGCCGCTACTGGCAAAATCCTCAAAATCGCGTTCGCCATGGCCGGTGGTGAAGTAGACCTTGCGCACCTCACCGATCAACACCTGGACCAGTGCACCGGTCAGGTCACGCTCGCTGGCAAAAGAGGCCTCCGCGGTGCGATCGCCCTGCTCCAGGACAATCACACCCGCGCGGGTGATGCCCAGCCGCTGCGCCTCCTGTGGGCTGCGCTCCGGGTCAACCACATCGTAGGTGAACTTGCCATCGCTGTAGCGCACATACTGATCAAGCCAGATACGGGCTTCCTCAGCCTGCGTGGACTGCCCTTCGGTGTAGAAGGCGGTCGCATGCACCGGCTCTTCAAGGGTCGTCAGCAGGTTGATGCTCTCCTCAGAAAGGGTGTAGCGCTGAGCCTCAGTCAGGTCAATCGGCTTCAGGTTGGCCTGGCGGATTACCACATAGGCCACGCCCATCAGGGCCACAAAAACCAGACTCATGCCCCATGTCGCGAGTGTGTATTGATGCGTCGGGCCGCTCAGCGCTGTGACGATGGCCTGAGGGTCGATCAGGATAAAGCCGGCAATGCCCAGCACTGCTACTCCGGCGGCAATGTAGCTGACGGTGCTAAAGCGATTGCCAGGGGTAACAACCAGCGCCACCAGCATGACGATCAGGCCCAGCACACCCAGCGCCAGCAGCACCCAGCGCAGCAGATCGCGGTTGATGCTGATATTTTCGTCGTTCATGCGCTCAACCTCCTTGTGCTGAGCACCTGGGTGGCCAGGAAGAGGAACAGGATGATCAACCCGATGAAGTAGGCCAGATCGACGGGGTCGATCAATGCCCGTTGCACCAGGCTTTGATAATGCGTGATGAAAGACAGCTCGGAGAAGAAGTCAGCGGCAAAGGCAGGGCTGTTCACCAGCCGCCCGCCAAGCTGGGCAAGCCACAGGAACAGCATGATGCCCATCGCGATCATAAACGAGACCAGCTGATACTGCGTAAGCGCTGAGGCGAAAATGCCGATTGCCAGGGTTGCCCCGGCCATCAGCCACAGCCCCAGGTACCCGGAGATGATCAGGCCGACCTCAGGGTTGCCTCGCATCAGCAGGATGGCCGGGTAAATCAGCGTGATCAGCATGAAGATGGTGAACACCGCCCATGCCGCCAGCCACTTCCCCACCACGATCTCCCAATCGCGCAGAGGGGCGGTGAATAGCAGCTCATGTGTGCCGGTGCGCACCTCCTCGGCGAGCAGCCGCATGGTCAGCGCCGGAGCGATAAAGATCATCAGAAAGACGATCGGGCTGAGCACCCCGATCATGGTCGGCTCGCCGCCGAACTGGTTGATGCCCGACAGCGTTACGGCGAAAAAGCCGCCGGCGAAGAACAGCCATACTGCCCCGATCAGATAGACGATCGGTGACATAAAGAAGATCGAGAACTCGTGCTTGAAGATCACCCACATGCTGCGGAATGATCGGGCTACAGTCGTCATACTACCCTACCTCCTCCACCTCAGGGGCAGCCTCAGACTCTGTGGTAAGCTGCAGGAAGATGTCCTCCAGGGACATATCGATCGGGCGCAGCTCCAGCAGGTCCCAGGCGTGGTTGACCACTGCCGCCGCAACCGCGGGGCGGGCATCCACCTCCCGGGCGGCAATTACCTCGAAGCCGTCACGTACTGCCTGAACGTCGAGCACACCGGGCACGCTGCGCAGTGTCTCAACCACCTGCCCGGCCCCGACGTTAGCCACACGTACCCAGAAGCGGTTGGTGCCCTGCAGACGGGCCGCCAGCGTCTTCGGGCTGTCCTCAGCCACGATGCGGCCGTTGTGCAGGATCAGCACGCGTGTGCAGAGCTGCTCGACCTCAGAGAGGATGTGGGTGCTGAGCATCACGGTGCGGTCCTGGCCTACCCGGCGGATCAGCTCACGCACTTCGCGCACCTGCGCGGGGTCCAGGCCGATCGTCGGTTCATCCAGGATCAGCACCTCCGGCTGATGGACAAGCGCCTGAGCCAGGCCGACACGCTGCCGCATCCCCTTTGACAGGTTGCCGATCATGCTGTCAGCCCGGTCAAGCATATCGACCATCTCCAGCGCCTCACCTACCCGGTCCTGACGCTCCTTACGGCCTACCCCGTAGAGATCGGCCAGGTAGTCAACGTACTGCCAGACGGTCATTTCCTTATAAAGCGGCACCGTTTCAGGCAGGTAGCCAACCCGGCGGCGAGCCTCCAGGGAGTCGCGCACCACATCGCAGCCAGCAACAACGGCCGTTCCCTCACTGGGAGGCATGTATCCTGTCAGGATGCGCATCGTCGTTGTTTTTCCGGCACCGTTGGGGCCCAGGAAACCCAGGATCTCGCCGCGGTCGGCATGGAAGGAGAGCTGATCGATCGCTTTAAAGCTCCCATAGTATTTGGTCAGCCCCTCAACCTTTATCATCCGCACCTCCTCGGAGAGTGATGAGCCAAACAAAAAACGCCGTCAAATTCACCCCTGTAAACGCCACCGTTTACTCGATGAACCACAGCGCTCCAGGTGAACTAACACCGCGGGGTGATGATACTCAGCCGGGCCGTGCTTGTCAAGGCAGATCAGAGGCGTGACCGGGGCCGTAGAAAACCCGGTAACTTACCTGATGCGCCGGGGGATCGCCGTCGGATAGCAGAGGGCGCGCCCGCAGCATTGCTTGACGCTGACGAAGTGCAGATGTTAAGATCACCTGCGACAATGATGCCTGACAACAGGGGCCGGTGCGGGCAAGCGCTCCACCGGCCGGGCTGCAGCATGTAACGGCAATCGGCTGATTACAGGGTTGTATATGTACATCAACCGCCAGCCCCTGGGGCATGGCAAATTGACCTTCGGAAAGCGCAAACGCCGCTACCCGGCCATCCTGGTAGCTCTCTACATCCTGATCCTGGGTACCGCCCTGCTGGTGGCGTGGCGCATGGAAGATATTCAGCCGCGTGTGCTGGCTATGCTCGGTCCGGAGCCAACCCCCACCCCCAGCATTGAGCAGCTCACCGCCCAGGGGGAGCAGGCCTATTACGACGGCAAGATGCAGCAGGCAGTGGACTTCTACCGCCAGGCGGTGGAGATCACCCCGGAGGATCACCTGCTGTGGGCGCGGCTGTCCTTCCTGCTGACACTGAACCGCGAATACGAAGAGGCCATTGCCGCCGCTGATCAGGCCATCGCGCTGGCACCGGAAAGCGTCGAAGGCTACGCCATGCGGGCGCGTGCCCTGAACTGGATGGGCGCCTATGACGACTCGGCCATCGCGGCGCTGCGTGCGATCGATATCGACCCGAACTACGCCCTGGGTCATGCTTTTCTGGCTGAGGCTTACACCGACCTGGGCCGCCTTCGTCAGGCCCGCGAGCAGGCTGAGATGGCGCTGCAGCTTGACCCGTATGAGGTTGAGGCACGGCGCAATTACGCCTATGTGCTGGAGTTCTACGGCGATTACAACGGCGCGATCCAGCAGTATCTGCAGGCGCTGCGGCTGGCCCCCAACCGCCTCGATCTGTGGTATGGGCTGGCCCGCAACTACCGCGGCGCCGGTATGACCGACCAAGCCATCAATACCTTCGTACAGATCGCGATCCGCACCCCGGAGGATCCGCTGCCTTATGTTGAGCTGGGCAAGACCTATTTCGAGGTGCGTGACGACGATGCAGCACAGGAGTATCTGGAGCAGGCCGTCTCCCTGGTGTGCAGCGACTGCCCCCGCCATACATATGAGGAGATCGAGGCAGGAGAGCTTGACCCCGCTCGCCTGCCAGAGGAGATTTACGTCCCCGCCTGGCGGCGGCTGGGCATGGTGTACCTCACCCGCCGCAACTACGAGTCTTCCATCGAGATATTCGAAGAGCTGATCGCCTGGGGCAAACTGCACGACCCCGACGTAATCCCGCTTGAAGCGTATTATGTGACCGCGACGGCCTACTATTACCGTGATAAGTGCGAACTGGCCGTGCCTCATGCGCTTGAGGCACTCGACATTTACGAGCGCGAGCAGATCAACGACCCGAATGCGTTGAGGAACATCCTGAGCATCTTCGTACTGTGCCGCGACTACGCCATCAAACCCTATGTGCATGCTGCTGCCGGGTTCGAAAACGGGTTCCCGATCGGCTATGAGGAGCCGGATGTGATCATCGAGCGACCGGGGACCACTGCTGCTACCGATGAGCCCGGCTAACGACAGGGGGAGTGTTTACTTTGGGTATCTCACTTCGGGATCGCCGCCGCAGACGGCGCCCCAGCTATGCGGACTACCGCCCCCGTCGGCGCCCTGAGGGGCCGCGCAATGACCCGTTTCGCATCCTGCTGTATCTGGTGCTGATTGCCGGGGGCATCTGGGTTTACTTCAACCAGGAGGCCACCCTCCGCGCGCTGGATGCGATCGTCAGGGGGCAGGAGATCGCCGCTGATATGGAAAGCGGTGGCCCGCTGGCCGTTACTGGTACTCCCCGGGCGGAGCAGCCAGCAGGGCAGTCAGCACAGGAGATCGCCGCATTGGCCGAAGTGGCGTATCAGGAAGGCAAGCTGGCTGACGCGATCGATCTATACACCCGGGCCGCCGAACTGGAGCCAAACAACGTCGAATATCATCGCCAGGTGGCGCGGCTGTTGCTCTTCTCCGCTGCCATGCAGTACGGCGAGCGACGTGAGGCCACGCTGGAGCAGGCCGCGCAGGCCGCCAACCGGTCCGTCCTGGCCGACCCCTTCAGCCCTGTTGGGTATGCCATTCAGGGCAAGGTGCAGGACTGGCAGGGCAGGCCAGAGGAAGCCCTGGCCACTATCCTGCGCGCCCTGGAGATCAACAGCGCCTATGCCCCCGCCCAGTCGTACTACGCCGAGGCGCTGATGGACCTGACACGCTGGGATCAGGCGCTTGAGACGATCCGCTACGCACTGGAGCTGGAGCCTAACAACGTGGATATCCGGCGTGACTACGCCTACATCCTGGAGAGCCTGGGCGACTACGACAGCGCCACCACCCAGTATGAAGCTGCCCTGGCCCTGCATCCCAACCTCAACTTCCTGAAGATGGCGCTGGCGCGCTCCTACCGGCAGGTCGGCAGGTACAATGAGGCGCTGGACATCTTCTTCGCCGTGCAGGTCCTGGAACCGAACAATGCCCTGGTGCAGTACGAGATCGGGCGCACCTACGAGACCTACATCGGCGACCCCAGCTCGGCGCTGGAATACTTCGAACAGGCCGTATCGCTGGACGAATCGTTTGCCACGCCCTGGATACGCATCGGGACGATCCGCTACCTGCAGGGGAGCTACAGCCAGGCTGTTGTTGCCTTTGAGCGCGTCATCGCGCTCGGCATCGAAAACGCTGACGTCTACCTCCAGCTTGGCATGGCTTATGCCAATGAGGGGCGCTGTGACCTGGCCGAAAGGTACCTGCTTCAGGCGCAGAACCTCTCGGAGGGCGATGAGCGCATCCTGGATGTGGCACAGAGCGGCTTTGAGATTTGCGCGCAGCCAACACCGATCCCCTCGGACGTACTCGGTACGCCGGTGCCGGGGGCCAGCGGCGGCACCGATGATACCTCGCCGTAATGCAAGAAGGATGTCTCTGTGATACAAACCATCCTGCTGGTGGATGATGAGCAGAATATCGTCGAGCTGGCCCGCATGTACCTGGAGCGTGAGGGATACCGGGTTATCGCAGCAGGGGATGGGGAGATGGCACTGCGTCTTATCGAGCAGGAGACCCCCGATCTGGTGGTGCTCGACCTGATGCTGCCGCGTGTGGACGGCTGGGAGGTGTGCAAACGCACCCGCGCCCGATCTGATGTGCCGATCCTGATGCTCACCGCCCGTGACGAAGATGTCGATAAAATCGTTGGGCTGGAGCTTGGCGCGGACGATTACATGACCAAGCCTTTCAACCCGCGCGAGCTGATAGCACGCATCAAGGCCATCCTGCGCCGCACAGGCGGCTCACCGCGCGAAGGCATCGACGGCCAGCCGATCAGGATCGGGAATGTGCTGATCGACCCGGCGCGGCGTGAGGTGCTCATCGGGAGCAGCCTGATCGACCTGCGGGCCAAGGAGTTTGACCTGCTGTATACGCTGGCCGAGCACCGGGGGATCGTGCTGAGCCGCGAGCAGTTGCTGAGCCTGGTATGGGGCTACGATTTCTATGGTCAGACACGTACGGTTGATGTGCATGTGGCGCATCTACGGGCGCGGCTGGAGGCAGCCGGGGGCAGTCCTGTCATCGAAACGGTGTGGGGGATCGGGTATAAGTTGATCGAACGCTAACACCACGATCCCCCTGTCTGTCTGCGGTGCAGCTCATCCGCTGAATGCTGATGAGTTGATCATGTCATCCAGCGCGGGCCGCAGGTCCTCCAGCATCACGCGATCATGCGCGCTCAGGTAGAAGTCAAAGGCACGGCGAACCCCACCGGTGGACTGCACGGCGATCACGTGCATCTCATAGTGGTCGATCTCTCCCATCTGATCGTCGGGACGGTAGACCTCCACCAGGTAACGCTGTGCGCTATCCACCCAGGGCAGATCGAGCGGCTCGGCGCCCCGCACTACCGCATCGGCAGGCAGCAACACAGCCTCTACCTCGGCAGGGGGCGCGACTTCCGCCCAGGTAAAGCCAAGCACAGCATCCTCCGCCCCGGGCTGGCTCCACATCATCGCACCGGGGGTGGTCTCCTGCCAGCCTGCCGGGACTGCGAAGGACAGGCCCACCCCGGCAACCACCACCTGTGCGCTGCCCGCTGAGTCCTCCGGCTCACCCGTCGGCATCGAGATCGCCACTGTGGGAGTGGGAGGCACAACCCGATCGGTGAGTTCCTTATCCGGGGCACAGGCAGCCAGCAGCCCCATCATGATCGCGGCGGACAAAACCAGTCCGACTCTCTTTACCAACATCTCAAACACCCTTTCCAGCTCGATCGAATCAAGCGCCGACACCTGTACGGCACCGGCCTGCTACAGTAATAACATACTACACTCTCAGGACATCGGTCAGGTGGCCAGTTGCGGCCCTCGCGTGATGGACAGGCCAGGGGTGAGGCCAACCAAGACAGGTAAAAACAGGGAAGCCGATCAGCTCGCATGGCGCGGGCCGGTCAGCAAGGCGTTTATCCGTTGATCACCAGGGCGCTAGACCGCCTCTCTGAACGGCGCATGGCATTCAGCGCATCTGATGCAGTCTGCCTTGAGCAGGCTACGGTTGATCAGGATCATGCGGGCAGGCCTGCAGCTGCAGACCGCTTCCACACATTGATCCCGTTCGGCGAGCCGTGTGCTGACTTCATCGATGATCTGGGTGGCGCGAATCAACCCTCTGTTGTTCTCCATCGCTGTGGTAAGCCGGTCGAGCAGCGGCTCCCAGCGGGCAGCTGCCTCAGGGGCAAGCACCCAGCGCAGGTGGTTTGACGTGTTTTCGCGCACCTGGATCAGGCCAAAGGCGCGCGCAGGCCGGGTATACCAGGGCGAGTAGCGGTCCACAAGCTGGATGATCTCAGACAACATGTGGGCAAGGACCATCTCCGCCGCCTCACGCGGGTCCCTCAGGTCCACTTCATCGAACAGCACAGCAGTCCCGGGTATCGGCGCGATCACATCATAAGTGCGGCACAGCTGCTCCCACAATCGGTCCAGTGTGTCGTCCAGCCCCTCAACTGCGACGACCATGATCCCCCTCCACTTCTGACGGCAGGGACGCCAAACAGGATATCAGTCCAGGACCTTCACCTCCGGCGTGCTGCTTAGCCCTTTCGAATACAGCAACGGGCGCGGATCGGTAAGGTTCTTGCCCAGCGCTGTCGCCCGCTCGCCCAGCCCGAAGGCCAATGCCATGAGCTGGGTGAAATACAACACTGGCACCGTCTCACTCAGGCCCATCTGGAACTGACGGGCGTCAAGGTTCATGTGGCACAGCGGACATGCCACCGCCAGCACATCCGCCCCGGCCCGCCGCGCCTCCCGAATCAGTCGGCTGCTCAAATCAAGCACAATGTCGGGTCGCGTCAGCGAGTGGGCTGCGCCGCAGCAGGTCGTTTTGTATGACCAGTCGACCACTTCAGCGCCCAGTGCGGTGAGGATTTGATCCATATCCGTTGGGTTTTCAGGCGCACCGGCACCGGTTACCTCGGGTGGGCGGGTCAGCAGGCAGCCATAATACGGGGCAACCTTCAACCCTGTCAGCGGCTGTTTGACGGCTGACCGGACTCCCTCAGCACCCACATGGGCAAGGATCGTCGTGATAAGCGTGTTGACCTGCACCGTTTCCTGATACCGCACACCATCTACTTCTGGCTCAGCATGCCCGATAGCCAGCTCATGCTGGGCGACCTTGTGCCGGTTAAAGCAGGCCGCACAGGGCATTGTCACTTCACGGAAGCCGCTTTGCTCAAACAAAATGAGGTTCTGCAGCGGCAGGCTGATAGCTGCCTGCGGATCGCTGCGGTGCGCGGCTGTGCTGCCGCAACACACCCACCCCTTCGGCTCGATCAGCCGGATGCCAAGCGTCTCGCAAACGGCGCGGGTTGAGCGGTCGAACTCGCTGGCGGTTGAATGCAGAGAGCAGCCGGGATAGTAGGCCACAGCACGGGCTGCGCCCGGCACTGGCTTTGCCCGGCGCGGATGGCGTGCCGGCTTAGGCAAAAAGCCGAGCTTGCCCCTGCCCACCATCCTGACACCCAGGTCGAGATCGCCGGTGATATCTCCGGTGCGCAGCTTCATCTCGGCCATCAAGCCCAGCTCATAGGCACGGCCCCACAGTCTGACCTCGCGCATAAAGGCCTGGTTGAACTTCCGCACTACAGCCACTTTTGGGGTGATGCCACGTGCTACTGCTTCGCGTGCCAGGAATTCCATGATAGCGGCGATGTCCAGGCCCTGCGGGCAGCGCGTGCTGCATGTCTGGCAGGCAGCGCACAGCCAGGGGGTTTCAGACTCAAGCGCGATGTCATCCTGGCCAAGCTGGAGCGCCCGCATGATCTGGTTGGGCTGCCAGTCAAAGTAGGCTGACACCGGACAGCCGCTGGTGCACCTGACACACTGGTAACACAGATAGACATTCTGCCCCAATTCGTCCATGACACGCTGAACCAGATCGGAACGGCCAGCCCCCTCCCGCACCCGGGTTGTTTTGCCGTTCATCAGTCACCCCCTGCCGTTGACAGTGCCTCAGGAGCCTCGATCACCGGCCTGGGCAGCAGCCCCGCCCCCTCGACAATCGGCCTGACAGCCTCCTCCCACTCAATCGCCATGATGTGTACCCCGGCCACGCCTTCGATCTGGCGGAGCTGGGTGATCAGGTCGATGCAAATCTGGATGCCCTCGGCCTTCCATGCAGCGGCACGCGCCTTCTTGTCTTCCGGCGTAAGCTCCTCTTTGGGGATGTTGGCCCACTGCGCCCCGGCAGCATTCATGCGATCGATGATCGCATCAGGCACCAGGATACCCGGCACTTTGTCCTTCATGTAGCGGGCCATCGCAGGTGTCTTGAGCGGCCCCACGCCGGCCAGAATGAAGACCTGCCTGTGCAGGCCCAGAGCGCGCACCTGCTCCATAAAGCGCTCAAAGGCGAGGATATCATACACAAGCTGTGTCTGGATGAAGTTGGCCCCTGCCTTAACTTTCTTCGCCAGCCGGTACGGGCGGAAGGCAACCGGATCGGCGAAGGGTGCCGCCGCCGCCCCCACGAAGAACCGCGGCTCAGGCCCGCTGAACGGCTCACCGCACTGGAAGATGCAGTCGTCGCGCATGGCGGTCACCATCTGGACAAGCTGAATCGAGTCCATGTCGAACACGTTCTTGGCATCCGGGTGGTTGCCGAATGACTGGTGATCACCCGAAAGGCAGAGCAGGTTGCGCATCCCCAGCGCGTAGGCCCCCAGCAGGTCGCTCTGGATCGCCAGCCGGTTGCGATCGCGGCAGGTCATCTGGATCACCGGCTCCAGCCCTTCCTGCACAACGATGGCCCCGGCGCCGATGCTGGACATGCGCACGATAGCCGTCTGATTGTCAGTGATGTTGACCGCGTCGCAGCAGCCGCGCAGCAGGGCGGCCTTCTTGCGGATCACCTCTGGATCGGCACTCTGGGGTGGGCCAAGCTCCGCCGTCACAGCAAAGTGCCCGGCACGCAGCACCCGCTCAAGGTTGGAACCGGAGAGATACCCGTTGTGCTGACGCTGTGCGACCATCGCTAGTCCTCCTCCGCGCTCAGGCGCAGGTCATCGCGCACAATGCGACGCGGCCCCCCATCACGCGCTGTGCTCCATTTCTTGGGCGGCTGGATCTCCAGCAGGGCGTCAAGACGCCCCATCGCCTGCAGCCGGTCGTAGATAAGCTGCCAGGCGCAGTCAATCTCGGGGTTGATCTCGCAGTGTCCCCCCTCTGAGCCGCCGCACGGCCCATTGAGCAGCGACTTGGAGCAACGTGCGATGGGGCAGATGCCGCCGGTCAGCCCCAGCAGGCAGTCCCCACAGCCCGCGCAGCGCTCAGCCCACACCCCCTGCTCAACGGGCAGCCCCATGAAACTGGTGTTGAGGCCGGGCACCACCCATCTTTCAGGGAAGTGCTCGGCGATCGCCTGTACGCCAATGCCGCAACCCAGCGACAGGATGACATCGGCAGCGGTCACCTGTTCCCGGATGGCGTCCAAGTATTCCCATTCGCACTGGCGCTGCACTGTCACATCCTCGATCTCGCGGGGTGTGCCCTCGAGCCGGAAGGCCATCCGCAGCGCAGAGGAAAGGATCGCAGCCTCACGCGCGCCACCGGCGAAACACACTGTCACGCAGGTGCCGCAGCCAACGACTAGCACCTTCTTTGCGGGGCCAAGCAGGTTCTTGATCTCATTGAGTGGTTTCTGTTCGGCAACTATCATCGTTCATCCTCCACGACATCAGGGGGCCGTGCCGGGGGCTGATCCCCCCCGACGAGTCTCAATGGGCTGGGGCCCAGGGCCTGTATGCGTTCCGCCATCTCCTGTGCACGCGCCACGAACTCAGCAGCCATAGTTGAAGACATGTTGAACATCTCGACCCGCTGCGGTTCAAGGCCGATTGCCTGTAGCAGTTTCTTCACCTGCTCGATGCGCCGCCGGGCGCTGACATTACCCTCCAGGTAATGGCAATCACCGGGCAGTCACCCCGCCGCGAAGATGCCGTCTGCCCCTGCCTCAAAGGCATGCAGCACCGTCAGCACGCTGATCCTGCCGGTGCAAGGGACCTGCACGATCCTGACATCGGGGGGGTATTGCATGCGCAGCCCACCCGCCAGATCGGCAGCGGCATAGGCACAGTGCTCGCAGCAGTAGGCGATGATGGTCATGTGGTCGTCGCTCATGGCTGATCTCTTTCAACAACGCCAATGTGCGCCGCAGGAACAAAGCCCGCCGTGCCCCATAGTACATTGACTTTCGCGTCCATCTGGGCGTCTGTGTAATGCATCAGCTGAATCGCCAGCGCGGGGCACTCAGCGACACAGGTACCACAGCCCTGGCAAACGGCCGCCTCAATGCGGGCTGCGCCGACGATACCGCCCGCACCGGTCAGCGTCGAGTCAATACGCGGCACACTGAAGGGACAAATGCGCACACATGTCAGGCAGCCGGTACACTTCGCCGGATCGACCACTGCGATGCGCCCGCCTGCCTTAAACGTGGCATGGCTCAGTACACGTGCCGCCCGTGACGCCACCGCCTGCCCCTGAATCAAGGCCTCGTCAAGCAGGGAGGGATAGCGTGCGGAGCCCGCTATGAACACCCCTTCTGTGGCGGAGTCCACAGGGCGCAGCTTGACATGCGCTTCTGTCAGGAATCCATGCTCATCGACGCCCGCCTTGAACAGGTTCGCCAGAGCAGGGGCATCGGGCTGCGGCACCGCCGGCATGCTTAGCACTACCACATCGGGCGAGAGACAGAGTTCGCGACTCAGAATGGGGTCCCAGACATCAACGCGCAGCACATCACCCGCTGTGACCCCGGGCAGGTGAGCATCATCATAGCGCACGAAGGTCACACCCAGCATACGAGCGTGGGTGTATATCCGTTCCTTGAAGCCGTAGGTCCGGATATCACGATAGAGGATGACCACCTGCGCGTCGGGCCGGGCTTGCTTGAGCGCAACAGCCTGCTTAAGCGCCGACGTGCAGCAGGTGCGCGCACAGTAGGCTGATGCAGGCCCCACACACAGGATCATCACCACCGATGCAGGGAGATCGTGCCCCTCAGCCAGCCATGCTTCCATCTGCTGACCTGTGATGATGCGCGGATCGGTGCCGTATCCGTATTCCGGCCCACGATGCTCCACGCTACCTGTCGCCAGGATCACAACGCCATGTCTGACCTCGACCTCAGCCCCATCTGCCCGGCGCAACCGCGTGATAAAACTGCCTCTGAACCCTGAGGATGCTTTCACCTCCGTGCCCAAATACAGGGTGATGTGTGGATCGGCAGTGACACGTTCAACAAGCTGACGCAGCACCGCCTGCGGATCAAGCCCATTGTGTGCGACTGTCACATGCCGCAGATGACCGCCCGGCTCCGCCTCGCGCTCCACCAGGTGGACGTCGAAACCCTGGTCGGCCAACGAGATGGCAGCAACCATCCCTGCCGGCCCGGCTCCTACAACCAGCGCTGCCTGCTCAACTGGCACATCGACCGTGGGCTGAGGCTCCAGCAGACAGGCACGGGCCGCGGCCATACGCACCAGGTCTTTAGCTTTGGCGGTGGCGACCTCACGATCATGTGAGTGAACCCACGAGCACTGGTTGCGGATATTCGCCATCTCGAACAGGTAAGGGTTCAGGCCGGCTGTGCGCAGGCAGTCCTGAAACAGCGGCTGGTGAGTCAGAGGGGTGCAGCTCGCCACCACCACCCGGTTGAGGCCCAGATCTCTGATCTGCGCCGCAATGTGGGCAATGCTGTCCTGCGAGCAGGTATACAGGTTGGCCTCGGCATGGACGACCCCCGGCAATGTCGCGGCATACGCCGTCACCTCCGGCACGTCGAGGTAGCCGCCGATGTTCGACCCGCAGTGGCACACGAACACGCCAACGCGCGGTTCCTCACCACGCACATCGCGCTCCGGGGGATATTCGACCCGCCGGGTGAGCGAGAAGCGTGCCGCCCCCAGCCGCGCCGCCGCAGCGGCAGCCGCCCCGCTGGCTTCCACCACCGATTCGGGGATATCCTTTGGCTCGCGGAACGGCCCTACCGCATAGATGCCGGGGCGACTCGTCTCGAGAGGGTTGAAGCGAACCGTATGGCAGAACCCGTATTCATCCAGCTCAATGCCCAGCCTGCGCCCCAGCGCTCGCACCGACTCGCTGATTTGCAGCCCCACCGAGAGCACCACCATGTCGAAGGTGGCGGTGTGAGCGGTCCCGTCCTCATCCATATAGTGCACGACCAGATCGTGCGTGACAGGGTCTTCGGCCAGGCTGCTGATACGGCAGCGAGTGTACACCACACCATAGCGATCGCGCGCCCGCTCGAAGTAGCCCTGATACCCCTTTGAAAAAGCCCGCATGTCCATCATGAACACCTGAACCTGCAGGCCGGGGTCATGTTCTTTAGCGATCACGGCCTCCTTGGTGGCATACATGCAGCACACCGCCGAGCAGTAATCGTGGGTTCGGTCGCGCGAGCCTACGCACTGCAGGAAGGCGATGCGCCGGGGCGCCACCCCATCGGAGGGCCGCCGGACGTGCCCCAGGGTTGGGCCTGACGCTGACAGCAGCCGCTCAAACTGAAGTGATGTGATGACGTTCGGATAGCGACCAAAGCCGTATTCTGCCGACATCTCGGCGTGGTAGACCTCGTATCCGGGGGCCAGGATGACCGCGCCCACCTGTAGGGTTTGCTCACGGGCCACCATATCGTGATCGATCGCATCACGCCCGCAGGCAAAGGTGCAGCTCATGCACTCCGAGCAGACCCCGCAGGCCAGGCAGCGCGCCGCCTCAGACTGGGCCGATTCATCATCATAGCCGCCCTCAACCTCAGCAAAACTGCCAATGCGCTGCTCAACGGGCAGTTCGGGCAGCGGCACACGCGGGCGAGGTATCACCTCACCGCGCGCAACACGCTCGTCGATCTCCTCACGCGTCAGATGCACCACTGGCAGCGGCGGGCGCGGCGGGCGCTCAAGGTTGGCGCCCTGCAAATAGCGGATGATTGACTCAGCGGCGGTGTGCCCGCTGGCCACTGCTTCGATCACAAAGGCGGTGCCCGACACGCTGTCACCGGCGGCAAAGACCCCCTCTCGCGTAGCCGCCAGCGTATTCGGGTTGACGGCGATACGGCTGTCCCGCGTGATGCCAACCCCCGCATCGTCGGGGATGAAAGCCAAACCGGCACGCTGCCCCACCGAGAAGATCACGGTATCGCAGGGGATGACGTGGGTGGAGCCGGGGACCTTCTCGACAGTCAGCCCTGTCTCGGTAAAGGCAAACGAGATAACATGTGTGCACTCCAGCCCGGCGACATGCCCCGTGCCGTCATCAAGGATCTGCTCAAACGCGCGCGCCGGGTGCAGGGTCACCCCCTCGTGTTCCGCCGCCTCGACCTCCCAGGGATGCGCGGGCATCTGCTCGCGGCTCTCCAGGCAGGCCAGGTGCGCCTCGGCGCCCAGCCGCACCGCCGAGCGCGCGCAGTCGATCGCCACGTTGCCGCCACCCAGCACCAACACCCGGCGGCCCTTCAGGCTCAGCCCGCCAGCGGCATCGGTGTATTTGCCAAGACGCACATCACGCAGGAAGTGGGTGTTGATCAACACCCCGTCAAGGCCCGCACCGGGGATGGGCAGCCGGATGCCCTCGTGTGCGCCCACGGCGATCAGCACCGCGTCATAGCCCTGGTCAAACAGCTCATCGAGGTCGTCCACGCGGTGATTCAACCGCAGGTCCACACCCAGATCGATAATATCCTGCACCTCGCGCTCGATGATCGCGGTGGGCAGGCGATATTCCGGCACGCCCAGGCGCAGCATCCCCCCGGCGACCGGCATGGCCTCAAAGACAGTGACGCCGTATCCGGCCCGCACAAGGTCCTGGGCAGCAGTCAGGCCGCACGGCCCGGCCCCGATGATGGCCACCCGCTCGCTGTGCAGACGCTCGGCGGGCCGGACCGGCTGCCGCGGCTGCGCGTAGACTTTATCGGTGACAAAACGCTTCAGGGCGCGAATGTTGACCGGCTCGTCAAGCTGGCCGCGATTGCAGGCCGTCTCGCAGCGATGGTTGCAGATGCGTCCGCAGATGCCGGGGAAGGGGTTGTCCATCTTGATCACGCGCAGGGCATCATCCCAGCGTCCCTCGCGGATCAGCGCGATGTACCCCTGGGCGCGCTGCCCCGCCGGGCAGGCGTCACGGCAGGGAGCGATGCCGCGCTTCTCGATGGCATAAGCGTTGGGCACCGCCTGCGGGTAGAGCTTATAGACTGCCCGGCGCGGCGCCAGGCCGGCGTTGAAGCGGTCGGGGACGATCACCGGGCACACCTCAACGCAGTCATTACAGGCCACGCACTTGCCAGGGTCGATGTAGCGCGGTTCCGAGCGCACGCGCACCATGAAGTGCCCCACCTCACCGGAAACATCCAGCACCTCGGTCTGAGTCAGGATCGTGATGTTGGGGTGGCGGCCTGTCTCGACAAGGCGGGGGGAGATGGTGCACATGGCGCAGTCGTTGGTGGGGAAGGTCTTATCGAGCTGGGCCATCCTGCCGCCAATGGCCGACTCCTTCTCCAACAGGTACACATGGAACCCCTGCTCGGCCAGGTCGAGGGCGGCCTGCATCCCGGCGATGCCGCCCCCCACCACTGCCACTGCGCCACTTGGCTTTCCGTTCTCGCCAATGATGCTGCCTGATAGTGCCGTGCTGCTCATGATGTGTCGGCTCGGCTCCTTTACGCTGTCTCTCCTGTCAATACAAATGCCCCGGTCAGGGCAGGCCGCTTACCTGCGTCTGCCTCGCCATCCAGCCTCCTCATCCCCCTCGGAATCGCCGGCCATCGGCTCAGAAGGCACGCCGGCGGCGGCCTTGAGCGGGTTCGGCCCCATCGCCCGGATGCGGTCGGTCATGGTCTGCGCAGCGATGGCAAACGAATACGCCTGGCTGCCAGACATAAAGAACATGTCGAGCCTTTCGCCACCGATCCCGATCTCATCCAGGATACGCTTGGCGCGCTTCAGGCGCGCATACCCGCGCTCGTTGCCGCGCACATGATGGCAGTTCCCAATCGGGCAGGCCACGATGTACACCCCGTCGGCGCCCTGCTCGAAAGCCTCCAGCAGATAGCGGATGTCAGTTTTGCCCGTGCAGGGCATACGCACGAACTTAACGTTGGCCGGGTATTGAACCTGTAGCGCGCCTGCGGTGTCGGCGGCCATATAGCCGCAGTAGATGCAGTAGAAGGCCGTGATCTCAGGCTCAAAAGGTGCACTCATGATCCCGTCCCCGTCTCTTGTTCAACCTGCCAGCGCCCCAGGCCGGCCACCGAGCGCAGCATCATCTGCTCATCGGTGTAGCCCACAAGCTGGATAGCACTCGCCGGGCATTCCCCTGTACAGGTACCGCAGCCCTGACACTGCGCGGGGTCGATATAAGCCGCCCCGCCGAGGCCGCCCACCCCGCTGCGCCCTTCCTGCTGGATCACGCGCGGAATCTGGAAGGGGCAGGTGCGCGTGCAGGTCAGGCACCCCACACATTTCTCCGGGTCAACCCTGGCAACGACACCGCCTGCATACAGGGTAGGTTGTGAGAGCAGCGTCAGTGCGCGCCCTGCAGCGGCCAGCGCATGGCTGATGCTCTCCTCAACAAACTTGGGGTAGTGCGCCATCCCGGCCAGGAAGATACCTTCGACTGTGAAATCCATCGGGCGCAACTTCATTTGTGCCTCAGAGAAGAAGCCCTCTGTGCCCAGCGGCACCCCCAGCAGGGCGGCAAGCTCCGCCGTGCCCTCTGTGGGGGCGATGGCCATGCTGATTGGCACCATATCTGCCGGGATATCCAGCAGGCGGTCAAGGGTATGCTCACGCACACGCACAAACAGCCGTCCCGAATGGCGCACAAGCTGCGGCGGCTCGTCATCCGTGTAGCGGACGAACACGACCCCGTGTCGGCGGGCCTCGGTGTAATACTCTTCACGGAACCCGTAGGTGACGATGTTCTTATACAGCACCGTCACCCGACAGTTGGGCTTGAACAGCTTAAGGCGGATGGCATTCTTGAGCGCATTAGTGCAGCACACCCTGGAGCAGTACTCCGGCGTGCCCGGCGGACGCACACACTGGATCATGACGACGTGCTCCAACGCGGCAATCTCCCCGGGGTTGTGGATCATCTTCTCCTCGAAACGGCGCTGGGAGATCACCTCCGGATAGAGGGCACTGTTGAGCAGCCAGGGGTGCTCGCGCGTCTCGCGCCCGCCGGTCGCAACGATCGTCGCCCCGTGCTGGATCACCCGATCTTCGTTGACGCCGCCCGGATGATGGGTGCGCAGCGTTGCCGTGAACTGCCCGGCATGCCCATGATGGGCGATCACTTCGGTATGTGTGTAGACCGCGATACGCTGGTGCGACCGCACCCGGTTGACGATGTCGCGCAGCAGGAGCTGAGGGTTGTAGCCCTCGGCCACATAGTAGAGATTGAGCAGGTTGCCGCCCAGCATATCGGCGCGCTCAACCAGGTGGACATCGTAGCCGCTGTCGGCGATATTGAGCGCTGCCGTCATTCCGGCCACCCCGCCACCGATCACCAGGGCTGCGCGGTGAGGTGTATAGGCGCTCTTGTAGATCGGCTCAGCAGCGAGCACACGCGCCGCGGCGGTGCGCACCATCTCGCGCGCCTTACGGTTGGCCAGCTCAGGCTGAGACAGATGCACTGCTGCACAATGATCATGCAAGTTGACCAGCTCCAGCAGATAAGGGTTCAGACCGGCGGCTCGCACCGTGCGCTGGAATAGCGGCTCATGTGTGCGGCTGCTGCAGGCCGCTACCACCACGCGGTTCAGTCCCAGCTCAGCAATGCGGCGGTGGATAACCTCAAGCCCGGCCTCAAAGCAGGCCAGGTCCACCACCTCAGCATGGGTCACCCCGGGCCAGCCGCGAGCCTGTGAGATCAACCGGGGGAGGTCCAGCACATCCGAGATGACCCCGCCGCAGGCGCAAACAAAGACACCGATGCGAGGCGGCTCACCGCGAACATCACGCTCCGGCGGCATGCTCTGCGCACTGATGAAAGGATAAGCCCGGCTGTAGGAATGGGTGCCCAGCCGGTCGTTGAGCAGGCGCATCACCTCCGCTGCTGCGCCGCTGGCGTCGATGATGGTCTCGGAGATCTCCTTGGGCGACGAGAAAGCGCCGCACACAAACACACCGGGGCGCGTCGTTTGAAGCGGGGTGAACTTATCCGTCCGGCAGAAGCCGTGCTCGTTCAGCTCGATCCCCAGCAGGGCGGCCAGATGCGCCGCCGTCCGGGGGGGCTGCAGCCCGGTAGCCAGCACCACCAGCTCGAAACGCTCCTCACGGGGGCTGCCGCTTTCGTCGATGGTGCGCAGCAGCAGATCATGAGTGAGGGGGTCCTCGCTGATGCTCGACACCCGACAGCGCACGTATTGGATGCCATGCTGATGGCGCGCCTTATCGAAATAGGCGCTGTACTCCTTATTAAAGGCACGCTCATCCATGAGATAGATCGAGCACTCGACCTCACCGCCAAAACGCTGCTTGGCCAGGATCGCCTCTTTGGTGGCATACATGCAGCAGATCGAGGAGCAGTAGACGTTCTGCCGGTCACGCGAGCCAATGCACTGTAGCCAGGCAATGCTGGCCGGGCGGCGCTGATCGCTGGGGCGTATGATGATCCCCTCGGTGGGTCCTGACCGGCTGGCCAGGCGCTCATACTGCATGGCGCTCAACACGTTGGGGTAGCGCCCAAAGCCCAGCTCGGCCAGCGGCTCAGGGTCATACACCTGAAAGCCAAGCGCCAGGATGACGGCGCCCACCTCAACCACTTGCAGCCGGGGCTGTTCATCCAGGTCTATCGCACCGGTGGGGCAGACCTCGCTGCATGCCCGGCAGTCATCGCAGTAAGGCCCCCGATCGATCACGTAGGCATCAGGCATGGCGCGTGTCGCTACCTTGTAGGCGGCTTTCCGCATGGTCATGCCCTGCTGGTAGCTGTCGGGGAACGTGACAGGGCACACCGCCGCGCACTTCCCACAGTCGATGCAACGGTCCGCGTCAACGTAGCGTGGCTCGGTGCGCAGCGATACCGTGAAATCGCCGGCCTGCCCCTGTACCTCAACCACGCGGGTATCGGTCAGGATGGTGATGTTGGGGTGCTGGTTGTGATGCACATAGGCCGGGGAGATCGATGGTCTCGTGCAACCGTAGCCGTGGTCAGGCGTCCCACGGCACAGCACACAGTCATGCTGGGGGAACATGTAGCCAAGCTGGGCCACCCGCCCGCCCAGACAGGGGGTCTGCTCCACCAGGAAGACCTTCAAACCGGCATCGGCCAGGTCGAGCGCGGCGCGCATGCCACCGATGCCCCCTCCTACCACAAGTACAGCAGCGGGTTTGGACTGGCCAGCCGAAGCGCTGAGAGGCTGCATGGGGTCGCTCCAGGGCGCTGTTAATGAACCTTTCGGCGAAAGTCACACTGATCGAAACAGGCACCCCTGCGCGCAAAGGGAAATGGGGTGGATGATTGAGGGGGTGGGGCAGCAGACGCTGGTTAAGGTGCCTCCTTATCTCGATTATATGAGAGGGTTGAAAAAACAGTCAATCATTGTGATTTTTATCACGAGCCGGGCAGTTCTGTGATAGGGCAGTGGATGCCCGTTAAGGAGCTGCTCTGTGAGCAGCTACGAAGTAGTCATAGATCATGCGGGCGGCCTGCGCCATCGGCCAGGTACCCGGCCATTCGGGCTGGCGCTGCATGAACATGGCCAGCGCATACGCCCCCACTTCGGTCTCGACAATCCCGGCCTCGTTGAAGAAATGCACGCGGTAGACTTCAGTGGCCTCAAAGGTGCCACCTTTGGTGTAGACGTTGACAGCGGCGTCCTCCGGCATAGCGATCAGGAAGGCCGTCTCGTCTTTGCCACGGCGCATCATCTCAAACAGCCTGTCGCGGTGCTCGATAGTGATCACCTCGCCGCGATACAGCCTGGCGTAGAACTCGGCCAGCTCAACCGGGGCAAAGCCTTTGTCACAGGGGAGCTGTGGGATCGGGCAGCGCAGCAGCTCGCCACCCCCCGGCAGCCCCAGTGACTCGTCGCCGCGGCTGTAGCGCCAGTCGATGTCCTCCAGGTCGGCAGGCGGCTGGAAGCCGTCTTCGCGCGGGGGGCAGGGCCAGTTCTGCCAGCTAAACACGAAGTTGTTGCGACGGCTGAAGCCCTGCGCAGCCAGCCAGTCATTAAAAGCCGGGACGCCGCCGACGCGCTCCATGATGCAGGTGGTGGACTGGTTGTAGCTGACGCGCAGCATGGCGGTCAGGTGCTTCTCGTCATCGGGCAGCTCATCGATCACACCGGCCTCAACAAGCTGGAAATACTGCACGGCCAGCGGCCCCTTGAAGCTGCTCATGGCGTGGTAGCGATCGTCGCCGCGGATGCTGATCACCTGGCCGGTCTTGATATCCACGAAGCCAATCCCCAGGTCGAAGCCGCGGTCGTAGACCCGGTCGTTGAGATAAGCCAGCAGCGCATCGATCAGCGGCTGGTAATCCACCGGCTCGGGTGTGGATGTGGCGGTGGGTGCCGGGGTATCAACCGGCAGCAGCGTGGGCGTGCGGGTTGGGGAGGGCAGCGCCGTCGGGGTAGCAACCGGGGAGGGTGATGGGGTAGCCGCAGCGGGCAGCGGGGTCGGCACGGCCGCCGCCGTTGGAGGGGCAACGCACCCGGCCAGCAAGATCAGCACCGTCACAAGCATCAGCGCGTGCAGGCCCTTAAATGCAGTCTCTGGAATAGAATGTGTCATCCCCATCAACCATCAACTGCCATCCGGCCTGAACAGCATCTCAAGCTCGCCACAGGCTTCCGCCTCAGCCACTATGGTCACGCGATCGCCCGGCAGCAGCTCAGTGCTGCCGTGGGGCACAATCAGCCGCCCCTTCCGCCGGATCGACGCCACCAGGCAGTCCACAGGCCAGGCGACCTCACCGATGCGTCTCCCGGCCACCAGTGAAGTCGGCGTGACGTGCATCTCCACAGTGTGCGCGCCGGTGAGCGCGTTGAGGCGGATTTGCTCGGCGCGGTGCTGATCCTCCAGCTTCTTGGCGATGGCCAGCCGGTATGCCTGTAATACATCGTCGCGCATCAACATGCCCACTACCTGGCGTGTCATCGGACGGACAATGGGCAGGCTGCCCACTTTAAAGGCCCCCATCTTCTGGATGGCGCTCCATAAAACGTCGTCAGGCTCGGCGGTGATCACATCCCGCGCGCAAATATCGCACACGGCGAGCGATGAAGCGTCCTCGGCGCTGCTGTATGCACGCTGCAGGTCGGCCAGTGTCACGATGCCGCTCAGCAGGCCGTCCTCATCCACCACACACAGCGCGCGCGTGTTATGCTGGCGCAGCGCGTCTCGCAGGTCGAGCAGGCTGGCCGTCTCCACGATGGTGGGTGCGGGCGAGCGCATGGCATCGCGGATCGCCACTCCCTGCATCACATCCACGTCACGGCCCTGCTGCAAGCGGATCCCATGGCGGGCCAGCCCCAGGCTGTAGATGCTGTGCGGCTCGATCAGGCTGGCGAGGTAGGTACACACAACGGTGGTGAACATGATCGGCAGGATCAATCGATAGTCATGCGTCAGCTCGAACACCAGCAGGATGGCGGTGATCGGCGCGCGCATCACCCCGGCCATCACCCCGGCCATGCCAGCGATGGCGAATGCCTGCGGGTTGACAGACAGGCCGGGCAGCCCCAGCAGGTTAACGAGGCGGCCAAAGGCGCTGCCCAGCATGGTGCCGATAAACAACGACGGTGCGAACACCCCGCCCTGAAAGCCCCCCGCCAGGCTGAGCGCCGTCATCACCAGCTTGGCCACCGCCAGGATCAGCAGCAGATTGGCCGTCGTCTCGATGCTGCCGGTCAGCACCTCTTGCATCGCCTCACGGCCCGGGCCGAGGATCTGCGGCAGGAAAACACCCACTACCCCGACCAGCGCCCCGGCCAGCGCCGTCTTGAGCGGACGCGGCAGCCGGTCCAGGCGATGCACCTGATCATGCTGCCAGTAAACCAGGCGGATGAACCCTACCACAAACGGCACCAGCAGCAGCCCCAGCGGGATATACAGCGCGATCTCTAGCGGTTTCTCAAGCGTGAAGTTCAGGACGCCCAGCTCCGGCACATTTGGCTCCACGGCCTGCCGGAATACCGAGCCCATCACCGCGGAGAGCACCACCACACCCACCGAGCTGGTAGTGAATTCTCCCAGGATCACCTCCAGCGCGAAGAACACCCCGGCAATGGGCGCATTGAACGCCATCGCGATGGCGCTGGCTGTACCGGCACCGACCAGCACCTGGACATTTTCCTCAGCCAGCCGCAGGCGCTGCCCCAGAAAGGAACCCATGTTCGCGCCGATCTGCACGCTGGGGTCTTCCGGCCCCACCGAGGCCCCGGCCCCCAGCGAGAGCGCCGCCGCCAGCGCCTTGAACGGCGCAACATGGTAGCGCAGGCGCCCCCCTGCCAGCGCCACCGACTCCATGATGCCAGCCACGCCATGATGGCGTTCCATACCCACCAGGAAGTGCATGATCAGCCCCACCAGCAGGCCCGCCAGCGCCAGCGTTAGCACGAGTGCATAGCGGCCAAGCCAGCCGCCAAGCACATCAACTGCCAGCCACTCATTGAACAGGTGGTGGAAGCCCTCGATGGCAAGGCGAAAGACCCACACTCCCGCGCTGCTGGACAACCCCACAGCGATGGCCAGGGCCAGCACCAGCATATTCTCTGAGGGGCGGAAAGCCCCCAGCTTCTTCAGAAAAGAGAGGCGTCTCTCAATGCCGCCCAGCACCCGGGTGAGCCTCCTGACCATTGTTTCACCTGTGCCACAACCGATGTCCCATCGGCGGGGCAAGTCTATCACAAAAAGGGGGCAGCCGGTAACATTGTGGCTGTGAATGCAGCCACTTGCGGAGAGTGTGGCCATGTCGACTATCCTCATCTCTGGCCTGATCAACATCGAGACCACCGTCCGGGTTGACGGCTTCCCCATTGAGTACTCGCCGGTGCGCTATCCTTTCTTCGGGGTGAACAGCACCGTCTCAGGGGTGGGGTACAACATCAGCCGGGCGCTGACGGTGCTGGGCAGCCCGCTGCGCTTTCTCTCGCTGATCGGCCAGGACCTGGCAGGCCGGATGGTGAGCGAGGCGCTGCGGGCCGATGGCATCCCCGATGGGGGTGTGCTGGCCGAGCTGGAGCACACGGCGCAGTCAGCCATCTTCTATGACGAGACAGGGCGGCGGCAAATCAACGTCGACCTCAAGGACATCCAGGAGCGCCACTATCCGCCTGACCGTTTCGAAGCAGCGCTGGTGGGCTGTGCGCTGGCCGTCCTGTGCAATATCAACTTCTCGCGCCCTATGCTGGCGCAGGCGCGGGAGGCGGGGGTGCCGATCGCCACTGATGTGCATACGATCAGCGCACTGGACGACGAGTACAACGTCGATTTTATGCGGTATGCCGATATCCTATTTATGAGCGACGAGCGCCTCCCTGCCTCTCCCGAGGGCTGGGCACGGCAGGTGCAGAACCACTACGGGACCCCCATACTGGTGATCGGCATGGGAGGGCAGGGCTGCCTGCTCGCTGTGAAAGAGGATAACTTCATGGAACGCATCCCCGCGGTAAAAACCCGCCCGGTGGTCAACACCATCGGCGCGGGGGACGCCCTGTTCTCATCGTTCCTGCACTTCTATCGACGCCTGGGCAGCCCCTATGAGGCGATCAAGCGCGCGGTGGTGTTCGCCTCTTACAAGATCGGGGAGGCAGGCGCGGCCCAGGGCTTCCTCGATGAGGCTGGGCTGGAGGCGCTTTATCGTCAGGGATACGGATCGACCGGCTGACCGGCGCACCCCAGCACAACAAGACCTTGACACCATGACAAAAGATGCTCAAACGCTGTCGGCTGTTGTCAGTCCTGCGGGGCTTTGCTACAATCCCCTTCGCTATGAGCGAGGTAAAACCGGCAGCAACACTGACTATCCGCTCGGCTATGCCGAGCGACTATGACCTGTGCATGATGCTCGATCACACCACCAGCACCGACACCGTGTGGCAAATGGTGCTGGATGAGAGCGAGCTGGATGGGGGCGTGCACGTCGCTTTCCGCCCGGTGCGCCTGCCGCGCTCGATGAAAGTGCAGTATCCCCGTTCTGGCGAAGTGCTGCTGCAGTCCTGGCGGCTGCATGTTGTCTTTCTCGTCGCCCAGTGGGATCAGGATGTTGTCGGTTACGTGAATATCCGCCAGGAGATCGCGCAGGAGACGGCCTGGGTAGCCGACCTGATCGTCGACAGCTCGGCCCGGCTGCGCGGGGTGGGCACGGCCCTGCTGCGCGCGGCGCACAACTGGGCGCTGGAACACGAGATGCGCCGCCTGATTGTGGAGACACAGACCAAGAACTACCCGGCGATCCGGATGCTTCAGAGACGCGGCCTGACGCTGTGCGGGTACAACGATCTCTACTACCCCAACCAGGATATCGCTGTATTCTTCGGGCAGACTTTGCGCTGAATGACCTATGCTGAACGCCTTACTGGCCTCTGCAGGCCCGCTGATCAACCAGAGCCTCAGCACGGCAGTCGCCATCATTGCAGGCTCTTTTCTGCTTTACACCCTGGTGCGCGACATCCGCAACCAGGTAGCGCGGGCATCCAGCCTGCTGTTGCTGTTTGTCACGATCACCTACATTGGCGACCTGGGAGTGAGCTACAGCCCTGACCTTGAGGCAGCAGAGAGCTGGCTGCGTTTCCAGTGGCTGGGAATCGCCTTTACGCCGGCAGCCTACGTCCACCTGTCCCATGCTATCCTTACCACCACCGGTGTCGCTTCACGCGGACGGCGCAGCCGCGGTGTGGTTTTCCTGTATGTGATGGCCGCCGCTTTCCTGATCATGGTACTGACCACAGGCTGGATCGTCCGTGACCCTCTGCCCGATCCGGCCCCGCATTTCCAGCCGGGGCCTGTCTTTGGGCTGTTCCTGGTTTACTTCCTCAGCTCTTTCGTGGTCAGCATACGCTTTATGCTGCGCGCCCGCCGCCGCACCCTGACACAGGCCGCCCGTCACCGCATCACGTCGATTCTGTTTGTCTACCTGGCCCCGGCGCTAGCCGTCTTCCCCTTCCTGCTGATCTCGGGCCGCACACTGGCCTCACCGCTGCTGTTTTATGGCCTGCTGATCGTAGCCGATACGCTGCTGGCCATTATGCTTTCCTATCTGGCCTACTCGCTGGCCTTCGTGGGGACGCTTTACCCGGAGCGCCTGATCAAGGCCCAGATGCTCCAGTTCTTCTTGCGTGGGCCAGTGGTGGCTATCGCAACGCTGGCGGTGATCATCTGGGTGCCGCGCGCCGGCGGCGTGCTTGGCCTGCCCGGTGATGAGATCATGCCCCTGCTGGCGGTGACGACCATCCTGTTCCTGCAGTGGGTGATCACCCTGGTACGCCCCTACCTGGAGCGCTGGATCGTTTATGCGGGCGATCAGGACGAGATCCGCCGCATTCAGGAGCTGGAGAACCGTCTGCTCACCGGCACTGATTTCCACCAGCTTCTTGACACCATCCTGGCGGCAGTGTGCGAGACGATGCGCGTCGAGTCGGCGTTCGTGGCCTCGCTCACCGGCGACAGCCCACGCCTGGAGCGCGCGATCGGGCTGGTTGATGACTTAGATAAGGCCCTGAGCGAAGTGGCACGGCTCTCGGCCAAGAGCATGAATGGCGATCAGCCCCATCCACAGGACGTGAAGCTGGTGGGTGACCTGTTTGTGTGGGACAACTATCTGCTGCTGCCGCTGCATTTCCGGTCCGACCCTGATGCCCCGCTGCGTATAGTGGGCGTCCTGGGGGTGACCAGGCCAGAGGAGCCATTTGATGAGGATAAGCAGCTGATGTTGATGGCCCTGGCCACGCGCACCGCCGAGGTGCTGGAGGATCGGCGGCTGCAGGGGGAGGTGCTAGCGGCAATTGACGGGCTGCTGCCTCAGATCGAGGCGGCCCAGCGGATGCATGGCGCTTCCCGGCTCAGCAGTAGCCCTCAGGCGCTCACCACGCCCGGCGAGGCGCTACTGGCCAGCCCCACCTTCAAGGACCTAATCAAGGACGCGCTGGGCCATTACTGGGGCGGCCCGCGTCTGACCGATGAGACTCTGATGCGCCTGATGGTGGTGCAGAAGGCGCTCGAGCAGAACGAGGGTAACTCGCAGCGGGCGATGCGCGCCGTGCTGGCTGAGGCGATCGAAAACCTGCGCCCCGAGGGCAAGCGCAGCCTGACCACCGCCGAGTGGATCATCTATAACATTCTGGAGATGCGCTTTGTGCAGGGGCGTAAGGTGCGCGATGTCGCCCTGCGACTGGCCATGAGCGAGGCCGACTTCTACCGTAAGCAGCGCGTGGCAATTGAAGCCGTCGCCGAGATCGTGGCTGACATGGAACGTCGCGCCCTGCAGGAGGCCGATGCCGGGAACGGCATCGGGAAAGGCCAGCCGGGCGCGGCAGGATGAGCAGGGAGATATGCGAGGAGGGTGTGATCATCAGACCGCCACACCCTCTTTTGTTTCGAATGGGTCAGCGCCCTGCTGGGCGCCGCCGCAGCAGCAGACCGGTGAGGACCAGCGCCCCACCCCCCACGACGCACAGCCCGCCGCAGCACAGCAGCGCGCCGAGGAAGCCCAGCATCCCACCGGCTTGCACATCGAACAGCTCCTCCCAGAAGCTGGCTGGCTCTACGATGGGCGCCGGCTGGGCTGGCGCTGGCTGCGGCTGCGCCGGGGCGGCCCCCGCATTGGCAGCTTTGATCAGACTCTCGACCAGCGCGATGACATCCTCTTCTTCGCTGTCACCATCCACCACAATGAACAACCCATTGATAACAAAGGTGGCGCTGTACCAGACCTCCCCCGGCTCGCTCAGGTCTTCCACCAGCACATCGACACCTGCGATCTGCCGTATGGTCCCCGGCGCATCCAGGTAATCGATCGCCTCCTGCCATTCACGCACATCCGCATAGGGGCTGATGCTCTCCGCAATGCTCAGCCAGTTCCCTTCCTCATCCAGGTAGTCCATATTGGCTGATGCCCCCCCGCCGGGCACATAGTAGGGTGCATTTGTGCCCAGGTCCTCTGCCGTCAGGATGTAGGCGTAGTCGAAGGTATAGCCGGGTGGCAGAGCCAGCGGCTCCAGCACAGTGAAGTCGACGGGGAGGTCCTGCGGGGACTGAGCGAAATCCTCCTGATCGCCGCTGCGATAGGGGACATCCTCCACCCGGTTGGCATGGCTGCTGGCAGCGGAGTAGTCGGACTCGCCGGGGGACTCATAGTAGATGGCGGGCCAGACGGCCTCAACAGGGGCGGGCGCCTCGCCTGTCGGGTCAATGGTCAGTTGATAGTCGTCGAAATAGCAGTCACTGTCGTAGGTCAGCTTCTCATCATTGTGAACGATAAGATAGACGGTGTCATAGGGCGTGGTGTCCAGCACCAGACGTCCGTTCACGGCGCGGAATACGTCGGCCTCGGCCCCGCGCACACCCACCGCCTGCAGGGTCATAGGAGCGGCGTGCCCGCTCAACGTGACGGCGAACAGGCCGCGTGCTGTGAGCTGCACGTAGTCTGAGGCCAGGCTTTGCACACCATCAAGCGGCTGGAAAATGCCTGCGCCGGCCGTACCCTCCAGCTTGACGACAGGGTACAGATCGCCCTCTTCATAAGCACGCAGCAGGTTGGCCACGCCAAAGGCCTGGCTCTGCTCCAGCAAAGAAGTGTTGTAAGGGGCAAGGGCCGCATCGATCGAGTCGAACCCGTTCAGGCGCCGCGAGTGCTCCCAGATGGTGCGTACGACCCCATGTCCATACTGCTCGGAGATTAGCCGCAGCAGCAGCCAGGTGGCGTACCAGTGGCCATCATCCTCGCTGCGGATCGTGCCGCCCTCGGCCACCAGGCAGGTGTCAGGGCTTCTGAAGATGGCGTCGAGGTACCAGACGCCGTCGTTCACGTCGTCAAAGACCTCATCCTCCATCCAGGTAGCGCTGGCCTCATACAGCCAGAAGTGCGGGTCGTTATCGTCATAGGCGGCCTGCACCAGGTGATGAAACTCATGGGCCACGGTGGCTTGCATCAGCTGGGTGGGCGTCTCGCCGGTATCGTCACGCAGCACCTCCAGGTAGTCGTTGTCCAGCACCATGAAGCCGTAAGCGGCATTGCGCTCCAGCTCAGGGGTGTTTGGATTATCGCCTACATAGCCCGCCCCGGTCTCCACATAGCCCGCGTAGCCCTCACCGAGCTGGTTCTCCAGATACACATCGATGCGCGCATCACCGCCCTCGCCCCGGTCAAACAGCGGGGCGGCCCAGCCAAAGCGCACCACCTCGACCTCCCACACATATTCCAGGGTCTCGGCGACAAGGGTCACATAATCCGGCAGGCCGTCGCCGTTCTCGTCCAGGGGGTTGATCTTTTCGGTTCCGGTCAGTGTATAGTGGATCAGGAAATGCTCGGTGGGATGGGTTTGCTCCTCCGGTAGATCGGGGCGGCCATCGGCCCCTGTGATCGTTTGCGCCGCAGCAGGCTGGAAGCTCAGCAGAGCCGCCAGGGCGCCCGTCAGCAGCGCTGTATAAGCTTTGATGCTCTGACGCATGGTTCGTTACTCTCCCACCATCCCGGTTGGTCGCACCGGCGCTTGATGCTGCTGTCACAATTATGCGCCAGCCGTGACAAATCAACCACCACGCCATGGTACTACCCGGCAGACTGTATGGGTGTTGTAAGTAAGCCGCGCCGTGCCGCAGTTGCCACCCGACCGCCGACGCAGTTACAATGAGGCCATACAGTCCTTTCTGGTTCAGGCATTCCACAAGTGGAGGTGATTGTGTCAGATATGCATCTGATGATCCCCGGGCCGGTCGAGGCATCTGATGAGGTGCTCACCGCGATGGGTGCGCAGACGATCCCGCATTATGGGCCGCAGTTCCTGGCGCTGTTCCACGACACGATCGAGAAGCTGCAGTGTCTGTTCGAGACACAGGGTGAGGTGATCATGGTCCCTGGCCCCGGCTCCGCTGCACTGGATGCGGCGGTGGGCAGCATGATCCCCCAGGGGCACAGCGTGGCTCTGCTCAATAACGGATTCTTCAGCACCCGCCTGGGGCAGATGGCTGAGGGGTACGGGATCAAGTTGTGGACCCTGCACGCGGAATGGGGGGCGCACATCGATCCGGACGATCTGCGGACCTTCCTGGCCCGGTCGATCCCTGAGGCGGAGCGGGCTGGCCAACCGATCCGCGCATTGCTGCTGTGTCACCACGAGACCAGCACCGGCGTGCTCAACCCGCTGCAGGCGATCGCTGCCACCGCCGCGGAGTTCGATCTCCCGGTGATCGTCGATGCGGTGGCCTCATGGGGAGGGGTGCGCATCCCCGTGGATGAATGGGGCCTGGACGTGGTTGTGAGTGTCCCCAACAAGTGTCTGGCCGCCCCACCCGGCATCGCAGTAGCCTCAGTCAGCAGGCGTGCCTGGGAGATGGCCGCCGCCAACCCCTCCAAGCATGGCTGGTATCTTGACCTGCGCACCTGGCGCTACTATATCGATGAATGGGCCTGGCACCCCTACCCCACCACCATGCCCACCAACAACATCGCTGCCCTGAACCGGGCGCTGGTTGAGGTCTTTGCAATAGGTGTGGATGCCTTCCGCCAGACCTTCCTCGATGCGGCAGCGCGGACCCGCGCCGGCATGGCCGATCTGGGCTTCGCGTTGTTCCCAAAGCCAGAATATGCCGCCCCGCTGGTGACCGCGCTGCGCGGCCAGCCCGGCGTCGATCTGGATGACATGCTCAAATACCTGCGCGAACAGCATAACATGATGCTGGGGGGCGGCATCGCCGACCTGCATGGGAAGATATTCCGCGTGGGCCATATGGGCAAGGCGAAGGCGCCGCAGGTGGTGGATGCGCTGCTGGCTGCAACAGCACAGTATCTACGTGAAAAAGCCCCAGCCGTCAGCATAGACTGACTCCCCTGCGGGGCACAGGCCAACTGAGACGGGCGGCTTCGGGCCGCCCGTTTGGCATCGCACTTACCAGCCGCTGGCGCTGTAGATCAGGCTGAGGAAATCAGCCCGCTCCTCCGGCGTCATGGGGCGCGGTTGCGCCCAGTGCTCCATCATCCCCGTGAACAGCACCGTCGAGATATGCTCTCCGCGATACAGGATGTGCTTGTCGGCGAACATCTGACGGTTCTCGATGTAGTCCATCTGATCGAAGAACAGGTTCCCCACGCCATAGTGGACAAACGAATCGCCCACGAAGCTGAACCCCTGCGGCTGGTGTGCCTGGCTCCCGCTGACGATATCGGCCCCGGCCTCGGCCAGCCTGGCGAAATCCATCACCTGCTCGGCGCTGGGGGTGTAGGAAGGCAGCTCGAAGTACTGGACGGTTGCCACCACCAGGTCGGCCTGGCCGCTCGCTTTCAGATCGCGGATGGTGGCCTGGATGTGGCTCCAATCCTCGCAGGGCGCGGCGCCGGGCGTCTCGATGGTGGCGTAGGCTCCGAACGGCCCCGCTGAATTGCAGCCCACAAATGCGATCCGCGTGCCATCAGGGGCGGTGAGGATGCGCGGCGCGCGTGCGTCCTCCAGCGTACGGCCCCCGCCATAGTAGGGCAGGCCACTGCCGTCGTACACGTCGAGCGTGTAGCTGAGAGCCTGAGTGCCCCAGTCGTTGACGTGGTTGCCGGTCAGTTCCACAATGTCCAGCCCGATCGTTTCAAAGAGCTGGTAGTACTTGCGGTTGGAGCAGAAGATCGGCTCACCGACCCAGTCCGGCGGCGGGCAGTCCACCGCAAAGGCGACCTCGTTGCTGGTGTGCAGGATGTCGGCATCGGCGAAGAAGGGCAGAATTTGCCGGGCCGGGAAGTCCAGGCCGCGCAGCTCCATCTGCATGGCGGTGGCGCGCGCCATCGCGGTGACGCCGGTCATGGTCAGCACGGTGATGCGGGCGGGGTCGCGGTTGGTCATCGGCCAGGGGCCAGCCCCTGCCAGGGCGGGGAGATCGGCAGGCGATCCGCCGTCCGCCAGCTCAAGCCCTACCCGGACGGTCAGCGGATAGGCAGCGGTGTCCAGCCCGCGCTCCAGCACCGACTGCCCATCGAGGAAGAGGACCTTCAGCCGCGGCGTCAGCGCGTCGAACGGCACCACGCCCAGCGATGGGCGTGCCGCCCACAGCGCCTCGACGAGCCCCTCAGCCCCTACGATCTGGAGGGGCAGCCCGGCTGCCGGTGTGCCAAGCCGGTTTGTTAGCAGATCGGCCACGTCCTGCGTCAGCACCAGGGTGAGCGCCCCGCCGAAGCTTGGCAGCCCGCCGGGGTCGCCGTTCAGCCAGTAATGCTGGAACGCCTCCCAGCTTATATCGTCGGGCACAGTGGGGAACGGCGCGGCGAAGGTATAGACCCATTCGGCGACCGGCATGGCCTCACTGGCGGGATCGAGTGTGACGCGCAGAGAGGCTGCCCCGGCTGTTGTGGCGGCAGCCCAGCCGCCCTGTTCCAGCAGCGGGGTGAGGGCTGCGATCACGCCCGCCGGGACGCCCGGCTGCACGTAGTAACCCGGCGGCGGGGCGGTGGGCAGGATAGGCGTGCCGGTTGGCCCGGCAGGCTCCGGAGCCGGGGGGGCCATCCCGCCGACCTCACCGGCAGCAGCGGGCAGTGGGGCCGGGTCAGTATAGCGAGGCTGGCAGCCCATCAGGGCGATCAGCAGCAGAGCGGCGAGAATCCACAATGGGTGAGAGCGGCGCATGCGTTACCATCCTGCAGCGTAAAAACCCAGATACTCGGCCAGGCAGCCGCGCCATACGTCAGCACTGCTCTGACCTGTCCGGCTGTGATAGACATGAGTCAGGCCCCGCGCTTCCAGCACATCGTGCAGGGCAACGCAGGCAGATGCGGCCTCATCTTCCAGGCCGTGATCGAGGAAGATGCGCGGGCAGCGCCGACGATCCAGCCGCATGGCCAGGCTCACCGGATCGCGCTGCGTGAAGGCGGCCTCATCGCCCAGGCCGAAGAGCCAGGGTGGGCCAAGCCGCGTCTTATCGAACAGGGTGGGGCTGTGCATCCCCACCGCCCCGAACAGCTCCGGGTGCGAAAACGCCAGCACGCCCGCCCCGGCCCCCCCCATGCCCACCCCGGCAATGACCCGTCCGGCGCGATCCCGGCGCACGGCGTAGCGGCGCTCGACCTCGCCCAGCACATCGTTGAGCAGGTAGCAGCCATAATCACCGCAGCCTTCCAGCGCCCCGGCAAAATGCACCGGGTCAAGCCGTGTGATGCCCCGGTAGTCACCGCGCGGGTTAGCAGCATCGATGAAGAAGCTCTTGTCGCCCTGCGGCATCACACCCACGAACGGCGGCACGGCCCCCCTCTCGATCAGGTGGTCCGCCGTCTCACACAGGCCGATCTCCTCTACCCAGTAATGCTCATCGGCGCCCCAGGGATGCAGCAGGTATAAAGCCGGATAGCTGAGAGGATACTTGCCATACAGCGGCGGCAGGTAGACAATTAGCCGCATCTCGCGCACCAGCTCGTAGCTGCGAATCGTCAGGTGGACCAGTGTGCCATGCGATGTCATACTGCCTGCCCGGATGCCCCCTTCCCGTTCAACCGATCACCGGGGCAAGTGTACCATGGGGGGCATGAACTGCCAGCCCGGATCAAGGAGTTGGGGTGGGCAGCAGCGACGAGCGTGTCAGATCGATCAATCGGCCCTGCGCAACGACCTGATAGCGCCTGGCCTCACCGCCCAGCGCGTCAAATGTATAGACGAACTCCTGCGACGCGCCAGGGGGGAGCAGCAGGGTGGAGCCGAACACCACCCGCCCCACGCCGATCGCACGCCCATCGGCATCATAAATAGTGATCACAATCTCGATGTCGCTGGCCGGTGACAGCGCCGGGTTGGTGAGGCGGCCCTGTGCAATCAGCTCGCCACGCCGCCCGGTTTGCAGCGAGATATCCAGCCCAAAGCCGGTGAAATAGTTGGGGTCCGAGGCTGCCGGCCGGGCACTGCCCTGCTCAATGCAGATGCGTACATCGCGCCCCAGGTTCTCCACCTGAACGGCAAACGGCGAGGATGCGCCACGCGCCACATAATCCAGGGCTACCGGCTGCAGCACCTCGGCCAGCACAATCCCTGCGCTGTTGCAGAAGGCCACCCGAACCTGCGCATCGCTGATGGTGGATGGCGAGGCATTGATCAGCTCACCGGTGTAGTAGGTGAAGGTCCCCATCTGCCACAGCGCCGCGTTGGCGATCAGCAGCTCGGCGGGGTTAATGGCCGCCACCGGCACCCCCCACAGTGCCAGCGGGTCGGCGGTAAAGCTGGCCACGGCTGCCTCCAGTGCGGTGCTCAGGGTGTAGGTATCGGTGTTTGAGAGAAATAGTCGCAGGGCGGTGAAATAGGGGCCTATCTGCTGGATCACCAGCGTCTCCAGGCCGGCCCCGCCCATCCCATCCGAATAGCGGAATACGTAGCGCAAACGACCATCAGACAGCTCGCCCCGCTCGATCTCGTGATAGGCAGGGTTCGGGGTATAGTTCAGCAGAATATATCCCTCTGCCATCTGACGCACCGCCTCCGGCGGCTGAGGTCCTTCATGAGTCACCTCGACCAGCAGTCGGCTTCCGTATCCCGGCGGCGGCATAAAGCGCGCCCTGATCTGCTGCTCGGACGTCTCATCGACCACCTCCCAGTCCACCGGGATATTCAGCGCGAACACGCCGCTGGGGTGTCGATAGGTGATGAATGTGCGCACAGCCTCAGTGGGGGCAGATGGGGGTGGTTCAGACTGCTCAACCTGCGGCGTGGGGATCACCGGTTCAGGGGTGGGAGTAGACTCCGTGTCCGCCCCCGGCTGCTGGGCCCGGGATAACGGTATCACCGAGCAGCCGCTCAAAACCACCATCAGGGCAGCCAGGATGCAGGCGACCGGCTTCACCGCGGCTTCAGTCATCGCCCCCTCCCCGCGCGGCAACAACCAGCAGGTGGCTGCTGTGCTCATCGTAAGGGTTGAAATCGTAGTCGCCATATAGCTCGATCACATCCAACCCTACCTGAGTGAGTAGCAGGCGCATCTCCGAGGCAAAGGTCAATCGCAGCTCCACCGGGATCACCTCGCGGAAAAGCTGGCCTCCCTCCCCAAGGCGATCATATACCCACGTTACCCTCATAACCTGTGCAGCGCGATCCACGCTAACCACGGACTGCTGCATCACCTGATGGCCGGTCTCGTGGTCGACAAAAGTACGCTCCAACACCAGATGAGGCAGATCATCGTGGCAGAACAGCTCGATCGGGTTGCCCATATCGATCGCCATCCCGCCGCCCATTGTAAGGTGGCGGGCCAGAGTCTCCAGCGCAGCGATCTGGCGTTCCTGCGTCAGCAGGTGCATGAACCCATTGTAGGGAAAGATCGCCAGGCCAAACTGCTGCCCCAGTGCCAGATCGACCAGGTCACCCTGGAGCCAGGTGACCTGTGACGCCAGTGAGCCGAGTGATGCCGTACGTTGCCGTGCGCGCTCCAGCATGGGCTGCGAGAGATCCACGCCTGTGATCAAGAGATTGGGGAAGCTGCGCAGCAGCGGCGGAACCAGCCGCCCTGTGCCACAGCCTGCATAGAGCAACGGCCCGCCAAACCGCTCAACCAGGTCGATGTAAAACGGGATATCCTCGGTGCGATCCGCGTTCTCTGAGTCATAATAGCGCACGGCACGCGCATACGGATCGGATTGGTGGCTCATAGGATCACCTCGCCATCATGCGAGAACTGTCATCTTTATCGGGCCTGCCGGCCCGCACCAGTGTAGCACAGCGCCGCCCTGCTGACGAGTGCAATGGCGGCGGCCCTTCAATTGCCTGCCCGCCACGATCGGACTAGACTGGAGATGTTCAGAGCCTGATCCACACTGCCCGCCGGGCCACATATCACAAGGATGCCCTGATGTTCGCTGCCACCCCCCAGCCGTTTCGAGCCATTTTTATCGCCCTGGTGATTGTCTGGGGCGCTGCCTTTGTGGCGGGAGAGCTGATTGGCAAAGCCAAACCCGATGAGTACCGCCGCTTCTCGCCGGTGGGCAAGATCGTGATGATGCTGGCCGCCATCACGGTGGCGCTGATCGGGTGGCTGGCCTTTGCCGCTGACGGTCCTGCTGCCCACTTCGCCCCCTGGATCGCCCTGGGGCTGGCCTTTGGCCTGCTGGGCGACATCACCCTGGCGGGCCTGCTGCCCTTCAAAAAGCCTCTGGTGCCGGGCATGATCGCCTTTGCGCTGGGGCATATCTGCTATGCCGTGGGGATTATCATCGTGGGGAGCTTGCTGGGTGCAGATAAGCCGGATCTCACGCTGGCGCTGGGGCTGGCGGGGGTGGCGCTGGGGCTGATCGCATGGTGGCTGGTGGTGCGCCCCTCTAAAGTCAGCCGCACAACACGTTGCGGCGCGCTGATCTACGGCCTCCTGCTGTTCGGCGTCACTGCGCTGGCGCTGGCGCTGACCCTGAGCACAGGCCGGATGGGCATCCTGGCCGCCGGGCTGGCATTGTTCTTGATCTCCGATCTGCTGCTTATCAGCGAGATCACCGAGTTCTTCCGTTTCCGGTTGATGGGCGACGTGATCTGGGTCATCTACAGCACAGGCCAGCTTCTGATCGGCTTCGCAGTGCTGGCAGCTGCGGGCCTACTTTGAGCCGATCGCCGGGCCAGGGCAGGCGGCCTGAAATTCTGGTTTGCCTCCGCGCTGCTCACGGGGCACAATCATGCTGAACTGAACCTGCCATCTTCACGGAGATCATCCCGTTGCCTGACTCCGATCGGAACGAGTCTTATACCCTTCCTCGGATCGCGCTGGCCGCGGCCCTGGCCGCCACGCTGCTCTCACTGGGGCTGTTCTTGCGGACGCTGCACCCCGGCGTCGGCCCATCGCTGGACAGCATCGAGCTACAGATCGCCGCGCTGGTTGGGGGGGTGATCCATCCGCCGGGCAGTCCACAGTATCTGATGCTGGGCCGCCTGGCGATGACTGTGCTGCCCGGCCCTGACCCGGCCTTTCGGCTGAACCTTTTCTCGGCGCTGTGTGCAGCACTGGCCGTCGGGCTAACCTACCTCTCCACCTACCGCCTGACACGTAGCCTGGTGGTAAGCCTCTTCGCAGGGTTGTCACTGGCCCTCGCAGTGCGCTTCTGGTACCAGGCCAGCATCGCCGAGCTGTACGCGCTGAACGCCCTGTATGTGGCAGCGGTGTTCTACTGGCTGATCAGCTGGTATCAAACACGCAGGCCGGGCTTCTTCTGGGCCGCAACTGTCTGCTATGCCTTCAGCTTCGGCAACCACCTCACCATGATCCTGCTGCTGCCGGCCTATCTGTTCATGGTGAGCACGGTAGACCGGAACATGCTGCTGCGCCCGCGCCACCTGCTGATCACATCGGCCATCGTCTTCGCGGCTGCGCTTCAGTATCTCTATATCCCGCTGCGTGCCGGGGCGCCATTCTGCAACTTCTGCCCGACACCAACACACGGCCTGCTGGCATACCTGCGCGGGCCGCTGCTGGATTACATCACGGGGGGGCCGTTTAAGGCAGCAGTCCTCTCCCTCTCCCCTTCCGAGACGCTGGCTCGTCTGCCCGAGTCGATCGGGCTGTGGAACCGTCAGTTTTTGCCCTGGGGGTATGTGCTGGGGATCATCGGCGCGTGGGAGCTATTCAAGCGCCGCGCTGACCTGGCCTGGTTCGCCGCGATCGCGATCGTGCCAGAGTACCTGTTCGTGATCACCTACGACATCCCTGACTGGCACGATTTCCTGACGCCCGTCTACGTCCTGTTCGCACCCCTGATCGGCTATGGGACGTTTCGCATCTGGCAGGTGCTGGAACCTCAGATCGACGACCTGTTGATCAAAGGGCGTGACCTGACCGCCCGCCTCTATATGCTGGGGCTGGTTGGGATGCTGGTGGCAGCCAGCAGCGTTGCGGCTTATGCCAACCTGCCGCAGGTCGACCAGAGCCAGAACGATGCCTATATCGTCAACAGCCGGGCGCTGCTCTCGCAGGCCGGGCCAAATGCGCTGCTGCTGATGCCGCGACCTTCTTCTCCCTCATTTATCTACAGCTGGGCGGTGCGCTACACAGCTTTTGCCACCCCCCTCGCCCCCGGCCTGCAGGCCATCAGCCCTCCGGAAGTCGACCCGCCGCCCGGCCCCACACCCTATTATTTGCGCTGGGTTGATGTCGCCAATCGCTTCACCCCTGAGGCACTGATCGCCGACAGGCCAGAGGTCTACACTGTCGACTGGGCCGATGATCGGCTGTTGAACATGGGGCTACTGCCCATCTGCTCAGCAGAGGGTGATCTGGCGGGCTATCGGCTGGTCTCGGTGTTCTACGAAGGGGAACAACCGCTGGTGGATGCTGCCGAATGGGAGCGCATCCGCAACTACGTGTATTATGGCGAAGGAGAAGCCCGCTGCCCGGGGTAATCGGGCGACCCTGCGCTACTCCAGCCGCACGAAAAGTAGCAGAACCGCCAGTGCCAGCCCATTGAACACCACTGCCGTAAGGCTGTTCGTGAGCAGCCCGGATGCGAACAGCGCCGGGCCGATCAGTGTGCCTGCCACGCGCCCGGCGGAGAGCCCCGCGATGTTGGCGGCCAGCAGGGTGCCGCGCGCGCCGGGCATCAGCTCGCTGATCAGCGGGATCGAGCTGACCAGTGCGTACTCGAAGCTGATGAACAGCAGGAACAACCCAACCAGTGCGCCGATGGTCGTCTGCCCGATCAGCGGCAACGCCAGGCTGGCCGCCATATTCACCCCAATGCCGATGGCAACCGAACGCCGCTTGCCGAGGCGATCGGCCAGCATGGCTACAAGCCCCTCACCCGCCAGCTCGGCCACCCCGATCGCCGCGGTGGCTGCACCCAGCGCCGCCACCGCCAGCCCGAACGAGCTCTCAAGCCAGGCGCCAAAGATGATGTTCACCACCTCGTTGGCGACCGAGATCAGCATCCCCACTGACAGCCCGGCCAGGGCCGCCGGATGTCCTGCGATCGTACGGATCGACTCGCGCAACGATGGCCGGGCGATGTGGCTGGCGGGCCGATCATCAGGCAGGATGCGCCACAGCAGCATTATGGCCATAACTGCCAGTGCGCCCAACGCAGGGAAGGGCAGCCACCAGGTGGTGCGGGCGATCAGCCATCCCGCCAGTGGAACGCCGATCAAGAACGCGCCAGACCAACTCATCTCAGCCAGGGCGATCGCCAGTCCACGCCGCTCGTAGGATACCCGGTCACCCAGGAACGCGTGCATGGCAGGGTCAAAGATGATCTTGCCGGTACCGATCAGCACCACGCCGATCAGGAACCCGGCGAAGTGCGGCCACAGCCCGATCACAAATCCCCCTGCTGCGAACAGCGCCAGCCCCAGGATCATCGCGGCCTTACGCCCGCGTGTATCTGCTGTTGAGCCGAGCACCGGGCTCAGAAAACCCAGCGCTGAGCGTGCTGTGACGGCCAGCGCGGCCGTTTCCAGGCTGATCCCCATGCCGCGCGCAAAGGTAGGCAGGAACGGGTAGATCATGCGGAAACCGGTATTGAGCGCTATCCGTGTGAGGGTGAAGGCGGCGATCTGGACTCCAATGCCGGGCTTAGAGGATGACTGGCTCATGGGGCCTCGCAGGATGTGATCAGGAAAAAGGCGCTTGCCTCGCAGGGCGAGGCAAGCATCGTATGCTCTACAGGCTCAGATTATAGCGGCAGTACGGGGAATTGCCCGCTTTTTACAGCCGTGAGATCAGCTTCTCGCGCTCAAAGGTTTTGACGCCCAACCACAGGATCACCGCTGCGATGCCCCAGATCACCAGCCCAAGGATCAGCGTCAGCACCTCGCTGAAGTACATCACACCCATCACTTGCCCGAACATCAGCGCCACCACGGGCAGCACCACGATGCTGCTGGCCTGGTAAGCCTCCTGAAACGTCGAGACGCGGGTTGATACCAGCACCGATACCCCCAGCCCGACCGCTGCCGTCGCCGGGCTGACCCAGAACACCAGCAGGAGCCACATCACCGGCGGGAAGAAAACCCGCCCCAGCACCTGCATGCCGAATACGTTGGCGATGATAGCATACAGCACAAAGCCCAGGAGCGAGACGGCCATTGCCGCCAGCCAGGCGCTGAGCATCTTGGCAAGCAGTAGCTCCCAGTTAGTGATAGGGGTGTGCAGCAGCGCCTCCATCGTCTTGCGCTCGCGCTCCCCCACAAAGCTGTCGGCGGCGATCACGCTGGAAACCATCAGCGGCACGATCAGGAACATCGGGGCGAACATATACACGATGGCGTACTCAAACCAGATCTCATTGGGAGTGTAGCCCTCAAACCGCTCCAGCAGCGGGGCGGGCATCATGGCCATCAGCTCCTCGATGTCGCTGGAGGCCGCCTCGGGAATGAACAGCCCCATCAGGCTGACACCCAGCGGCAGCACGATCAGCATTACCAGAGAGACACCCACTATCGTCCCCATGATCATCTTGCTACGCAGAACAACCGTTAAGTCTTTGCGCACAACTGCCCGGATCGCTCGCCAGTTCATCGTCCTGCCTCCGTGTCATTCTCGCCGTGGATGGCGAAGTAGATGTCCTCAAGTGACGGCTCCTGCGGGGTGACACGGTAAATGCGCACACCCGCCCCGGCCAGCGCCGCCACCAGATCGGGCACGCGTTCGCGCACCCCGCCGGCGAAGCTGACCACCCCGTTCTCATGTGCGATCTCGCTCACGCCTTCGATCTGTGCCAGTCGTTCCATCGCCAGGGGCACCAGAGCCGGATCTGTCTCGATCTCCAGCCGCTGGCGGTGGCCGTAGCTCTCGCCCAGCTCGGCAGGGGTGCCGAGCGCCAGCAGCCTGCCATGCTCCAGCACGGCCACGCGGTGACACAGCCGCTGGGCCTCAACCAGGTTATGCGTGCACAGAAAGATCGTGCGGCCCTCCTCCTGGCTCAGGCGGCGGATCAAGTCACGCACACCTTTGGCGGCGATTGGGTCCAGCCCTGAGGTTGGCTCATCCAGGAACAACAGCTCAGGCCGGTGCAGCAGTGCGCGCGCCAGCGCCAGGCGCTGCTTCATGCCCTTGCTGTACCCCCCCACCTTCTCGCCGGCCCGGTCGCTCAGCTCGAAGTACTCCAGCAGCTCGGCGATGCGGTTGTTTACCTCGCCTGTGGGGATGCCGTACAGATCGGCATACAGGCGCAGGTTCTCCAGCGCCGACATCCGATCGTCATTCGAAGGGGTCTCAGTCAGCACGCCGGTGCGGCGGCGCAGCTCAGGCCCCTGCGCTACCGGGTCATATCCCAGCACCCGTGCCCTGCCGCCGGTTGCATCCAGCACTCCGTTGAGCAGCCGTACGGTGGTCGTCTTCCCTGCGCCGTTATGCCCCAGGAAGCCAAATACCTCTCCGTGTTGCACCTCAAGGGTCAGCTCGTTCACGGCAGTCAGATCGCCGAATCTGCGTGTCAGTCCCTCGGTGATAATGACAGGTTCCATTGGTAACCATCTCTTTCGCTTCATGCCGGGGTGATGCTCGACAACGATATCACTTATACCACGATTCAATGGGGTATACACCACCAGATAGTGGGGGGTTGAGCTGGCCAGCTGACCGGTTTGGGGATCGGTGAGATGGTTAGTCGAACAGCGAGAGCTGATGCGGGGGCCTGTGCCCGTCCAGCAGGATGTAGGGAGCGGCCTGCTCCGGCGCGCGGATGCCGATGCGGCGCAGATGCGCCAGCTCGGTGATCTTGCCCGTTCGCCGCGCCATGAGGATCGCATCGGCGCCTTTGGGACCCACGCCGGGGATGCGCAGTAGATCACGGCGTTCGGCGGTCATCACCTCGATGGGGGCATAACGCAGATGCTCCTCGGCCCAGGCGCGCTTGGGATCGATGTCGAGACGCAGATTGCCATCCTGGGTGAATGGCATCTCCTCCACATCCCATCCGTAATCGCGCAGCAGGAAGCTGGCCTGATACAGCCGCCGCTCGCGGATTCCCGGGGTGGCGGGCAGGCTCTCAAAGGGTGTCTCGATGACCGGGTTGAAGGCCGAATAATAGGCACGCTGTAACCGGTTATGGTTGTAGAGGTGCGCGCTGAGCACAAGCAGCTCCAGGTCGGTATCGCCTACCGCGCCCACCACGAACTGCGTCACCAGGCTGTTGTGCCGCGCATGGGGGTGCTGCTCGCGACGTTCCTCGATCAGGGTACAGGCCATCTGCAGACGCCCCAACAGGTCCCCTTCGAAATCCTTGCGGGGGGCCAGGGCACTCAGCCGATCGGCGCTCGGCCCCTCCAAATTGGTTGAGACGCGATCGGCTAGCTCCAGCGCACGGCGGATCTGGTCTTCCTCGGCGCCGGGCATGATCTTGAGGTGGATGTAGCCGGTGTACCCGTACCTGCGGCGGATGATCTCGGCGGTGTCGATGATCCGATCCTGGGTGCGCACCCCGCCACCGACGATGCCTGATGACAGGAAGATGCCCTCCACCAGCCCTGCCCGCTGGATTGTGTCGAAGGCCTTTGCCAGCTCGTCCGGCTTGAACGTGACGCGCTCCATGCGGCCCCGCCCCGCGCGGAACGGGCAGTAGTAGCAGTTCATCTCGCAGGCGGTGGTCACCATGGCCTTGAGTATGGGCACCCGACCGTGCGGTGTCGCCACCATCTGAATACATGCCAGCGCACCGGGGACGTCAACCGCGGGGCTTTTCTCCTTCAGGGGCTGATCGCCCGCCGCCTCAAAGCGGTTAACATCGCCCAGCAGGGCCAGTTTCTCGATCGGATCAGGGGCGAAACGGATGTTCATGTTAAAATTATTATACCGAACATCCGTTCTTATCGCCAGCGTGCGGCCAGCGGGCCGCGATCACAGGTCAGCCGTCGTTGTCCGCGGCCCCATTTCCGCCGGTGCCGCTGTTGGCAGGAGGTGATGTGGGGGGCTCCGGCACATTGCGCGAGCAGGTGCGGTAATCGCTGCCCAGGATGACCACGTAGTCGAACAGGCGGTTGGGGTCGGGTTGGACGATCACGTTGCGGTCAGCGACGCGCAGGGTGCGCTGCAGGGTAAGGAGCTGGCTGGTCTTCTGCCGCCCGGTAAAGTCGTAGATCACCGTCTCCACGTAGCCGGTTGAATCGGCAAGCCCGGTGGGTGTCGCGTCGATCCCCACCCAGGCCAGACGGTCAGCGGCGACCTCATCAAGGCGATCAAAGCCGGTGCCATTGCGCACCTCCACACTGGCGGTGTTGGAGATGATGTAGTTCTGGGCAGGCGGTTGCATGGCACGGGCGATGCGCTGCAACAGGGCATCCTGCAGCTCAGGGTTGGGGATGTAACCTGAGGTGATGTCGCCCCCGCTGAACCCGATCAGCAGGTCGGCGATGAAGTAGCTGGTCACTTCCACATTATCGAGATTGGCGGCGATGGGGGCGAACTGCAGCATATTGCCAAGCCCCATATCGGTCTGCACCAGGTCACTGTATTCGCGCCACAGATCGGGGATGCGCCGGATATTGGTCAGGCCGTTCTTTTGCGCCTGGGCCACCATCGCCCGTAGCACCTGGTGCTGTCGGATCGAGCGGTCAAAGTCGCTGGTGCCCTGACGATAGCGTGCGTACCACAGCGCCTCGTAGCCGTCCAGTGTCTGCATACCCACCGGCATCACATACCATTCCCAGTTATCCTCATCGGCGGTGTAAGCCACCCACTCGTCATAAGTGTCAAAATCCTCCAGCCGGAGGCGTGGCTCGCTGAGCATCCAGCCTGCGATTGAGCAGTCAACCGGCACTTCCACGCCGCCCAGCACGTCAACAATATCCTGGAACCCGCTCAGGTCAACAAAGGCATAGTGGTCGACCCGGATGCCGAAGTTATACAGCAGCGTCTCCTGCAGCATGCCAAACCCGCCACCAGGGTGCCCGATCGCCTCCCCGCGCTGGTAGGCCGTGTTGATCTTATTCATGCGCCAGCCGGGGATGTAGACGACCAGATCACGCGGCAGCGACAGCATGTTGACAGTGTTTTCTTTGAGGTTAATCGACACGACGATGATCACATCGGTGCGGAAGCCGGGATCGTCCAGGCGCTTGTCACTGCCCAGCAGCAGCACATTCACCACATTTGCAGGGATGTCAATCAGCCCCACCGGCTCCGGGATTGGGATCACCGGTGTGCCCTCCGGGGTAGCGTAGCTCGCCGGGTTGAGCCCCACCTCGCGCGGTGGTACCGGTGTTGGGGCCGGGGTGTCGGTGGGGGTGGGCGTCGCCGTCGGACGCAGGGTACCCGTGGGCGTGATGGTGGGAGTTGGTGTGACAGTGGGGGTGGCGCTCGGCTCCGGCGTGGCCGTCTCGGTGGGTGTCGGGGTGTCGGTGACGGAAGCCGTCATCGTTGCCGCCATAGCGATCTCAATATCCTGGTTCTGGCGGACGCGCACGGCCACCCCGCTGGTGATCAAGATCACGCCCACACCCAGGGCTGACAGCAGCGCGGGGAGCCTGCGAGGACGTGATCCGGTTTGCTGAGGCTGTTGTGACATGCCTTCTCCCATCAGGTTTTATCTTGCAAGTCCGGGCGATTATACCATCTGCCCCTGCAGGCGGCACCCTCTAACCGATCTGGGAGCGAGTGCTGTGCTCCACGCTAAAACAAAACCCGGCGCGAGGTTGACCACGCGCCAGGTGCACACACGGGTATCTTCGTTGTGGCTAACTTGCGGCCAGCCCACACAGGCGCTCGGAGAGCGCCCACAGCCGGGCAGCCTCAGCGGGCGAGAGGGCCTGGCGGCTGGGCCTGACGGGGCGGCAGTCCCTCCAATAGATATGGGGGGCATCTCCGATAGATGAGTCGGTGGCCAGGAAGATGATCGTCGCCGCGCCCTGATCCGGGCTGACACCCCCGGCCCGGCGCCTCTCCCAGACCCACTGCTCAAGCCCGCCGGTGCCCTTCAGCCCAATCTCCGTATTCACCAGCCCCGGATCGGCGGCATAAGCGCGGACGTGTGACGTTGGCCCCAGCCTGCGGTTCAGCTCTGCAGTAAACAGCACGTTTGCCAGTTTGGACTGCTTGTAAGCCATCAGACAGCTGTAATGCCTCCGATACATCACATCGGGCCAGTGCATCCGGGTGCGGTAATGCGAGCCGGAGCTGACCGTCACCACACGCCCGGCAGGGGCCGCCAGCAGCAGAGGCAACAGCTCGTGGGTCAGCAGGAACGGGGCCAGGTGATTGACCGCGAACTGCAGCTCATAGCCATCCGGCGTGGCTGCGTACCAGCTCGACACCACCCCCGCGTTGTTCACCAGCGCATCAATCCCGTGGGCTCCGGAGTCCAGGACAAGGGTGCGAATCGCACCGGCCAGCCGGCGAACCTCGCTCTGTGAGGCCAAGTCTGCCACCAGGGGCGAGACACGCGCGGTGGGCCACTCGGCCTGGATGTGCTGCTGCATGGCCAGGCAGCGTACCTGCGAGCGCCCTACGCCGATCACATGCGCCCCTCGCAGCGCAAGCGCCCGCGCGGTAGCAAAGCCTATGCCGGAGGTGGCCCCGGTCACAACGATCGTCTTTCCATCCAGGTCTCGTATCTGTTCCATCTTCATCACTCCGCAATCATCCAAATTCATATCCACACCAAACCCTCTATCTATGCCATCTGGATGCCGCTGTCGACCCTCAGCGCCGGGGAGGCCTCCGGGAGTCGGTCAGCGGCAAGGGCGGGCGACAGGGGGTGCTGGCCAGCATAAGCCTCCTGATGGCGCTCCATCCAGCGCCTGCCGATCAGCGCAGCCACCAGCGGCGCCGGTGCCAGCCCCCCGATCAGGCGCAGGAAACGATTGACTAAGCCAGGGATGTAGACTGCCCGGCCAGCCAGGGCATGGTCGATCGCCCCGGCAGCGACATCCCCCACGTTCATCGTGGTGGCCCGCCCCATCAAGCCCTGGGCGTCGATCGCGCGGATGCAGGCCGGGTTGGTCGGCATCCCCGCAGGGCACAGCGCCGTGACAGTGACATCGGCACCGCGCAGCTCCTGGCGCAGCGCCAGCGACCAGTCGAGCAGAAATCGCTTGGACGCCGCGTACACAGCCTTGACAGGCATCGGGTAGAAGGCGGCCAGGCTGCTGACATTGATGATATGCAGCGTGCGGGCCGGATCGCGATGCCCCAGCATACAGCGGGTCATCTCGACCGTGGCCTCGATGTTCAGCCGCAGGATGGTGCGCAACTCGTCGAGCTGGCGCTCCTGGAACAGCCCCTCGTGGTCCAGGCCAGCCACGTTGATCAGGAAGTGGAACCGCAGGCCCGCCTGATCGACCGCCTGCCACAACGTCTCGCGCGCAGCCGGGTTCGTCAGATCGCAGGCGGCATACATCACCGCCACCCCATACAGCCGCTCAAGCCCGGCTGCAACAGTGCTCAGCGACTGCCCGGATATATCCGTCAGGAACAAATCCCACCCACGCGCCGCACACTCTGCCGCAAAGGCCTTGCCCAGGCCCCCCGCAGCTCCCGTGATCATCGCACAGCTTCTCACTTCAAGTACCTCCAGTTACAGTCACAGGTTCGATTGATGCTCCTAGAGCGTGTTATGAACTTCCTTCAGGTTAATCGACGCCCGAAAAGACCTCCCCCCCACGCCTCGCTGCACCCGGCCCCGCAGGTCCGGTGAACCGCTGGTTCAATGGGGTGAGGTATCCGTCAGGCACGACACCGCGTCAGAGTAGTTCATAACAGCCCCCAGAATACGCGGCGAACGGGTACAGACACATCAACCGGGGGATGCACTGGAGGGTGTACAGGGGGGCCTATTCGGAGGGCAGAAAGGGGTGCAGCTCACTTAAGCGGGCTGACACACACACAGCAGGGGTCGGCTGCATAGCCGACCCCCTGTGTTACGTCAGGTGGGGAAGATGCAGATGTTAGTCGCTGATCGGGAGCAACCCGGCCAAGATGGCGGTATCGACCAGGCCGCGGCCCACCCAGCCTTCCACACCGTTGACGCGCACCAGCAGCCAGGTGGTGGTAGCATTGCGCCCCAGCAGGTTCACACGGGTGCCCAGCGGCGCAGTGGTCACCACGCTGTACTCCAGGCCGGGGCCGCTGCGGATGTTCGCCACGCCGGTATTGATGATGCCCACGGCCTCGGTCTCGGCCTCAACGGGCAGCGAGGAGACGGGTACGGCTGTCTGGATGTAGAACGAGCTGACCCAGCCTTTCTTCCCGTCCGCCAGTTCAACATAAACCCAGGAGCCCACGCTGTCGCGCCCCAGCAGCTTGAGCACGTCGCCGCCGCTGACAACAGCGACGACGGCGTAGCCAGCGCCGGGGCCGGAGCGCACGTTTAAGCGCGGGGTATTAACCAGCGCAGTGGTGCCTTCCAGGGGGGGTGGCGGGGCGGTGGGCGGCACAATCGTCGGGGGCGTGGTGCCAGTGCCGGGCACGACCCCTGCCGCTGTCACCGGTAGCGAGGAGATCGAGATGCCGGCAGAGATGCCAATGCGGCCAACCCAGCCGGTCTCACCGTCCACACGTACCTGGACCCACTCGCCACGCGCGTCGCGACCGATCAGGCCCAGCGGCTTACCGCGCGGCAGCACGTCCAGCACTTCGAACTGAAGACCTGGCCCGGCCCGCAGGTTAAGCGCACCGGTGATGACATAGGCCCATGGTTCAACATCCTCAATAATGGGCAGGCTTGAGATCGGTACCGAAGTCGTGATGTAGTAGGTGCTGACCCAGCCAACGGCGCCTGTGGGTGTCTTGACCTTAACATAAGAGCCGGCGGCGTCACGCCCCATCAGGATCAGCTCATCGCCCAGCGAGACAACTGTCACCACAGCGTAGCCGGGGCTGGGCCCCATGCGGACATTCAGCCGCCCCGTGTTGACTACTGCGGTAGGCTCGCTCTGGGCAAGCACCATGGGGGCCGGCAAGATCACGCTCAGCAGCAGCAGGGCCACCAGCAGGATGCCAAGCCGCCGCATTCCCGTCATCGCTTTTTCTCTCTCCACGCTTGCCTTCCTTATCTTGAATATCAGGGTGTAAGAGCCATCCCGCGAAAGACCCGGCAGGCTGGGCGAAGCCCGGGGAAATCGCCAGCAGGGGGGGCGGCTCACAACCAGGATGAAGCCGATAGCACCTATTATTATATAACATCGTGTAAACGCAAATGCAGTTTCGGGGCATCTTGTAAGATTTTTGCCAGCCGGCCAGAGGCCCAGAATATCGTGGGAGTATGGTATAATCCCCGCGCAACAGCCTTTACAATGCGCACAATCGAGGCCATCATGACGACTTACGAACCCGTGATCGGGCTGGAAGTTCACGCCGAAATGCTTACCCGCTCCAAGATGTTCTGCGCCTGCCCGGTGGTTGACCCCACCGAGGCTGCGCCGAATACCGCCGTCTGCCCGGTGTGCACGGCACAGCCCGGCACTCTGCCGGTGGTCAACCGGCGTGCGGTGGAATACGGCATCATGGTCGGGCTGGCGCTGCACTGCGCGATCAACGAGGTGAGCATGTTCGCCCGCAAATCCTACTTCTATCCCGACCTGCCCAAGGGCTACCAGATCAGCCAGTATGAATACCCGCTGGCCTCCAACGGCTGGCTGGATATCGAGCTGCCCGGCGGGCAGGTCAAGCGCATCGGGGTGCGACGCGCCCATCTGGAGGAAGACACCGGCAAGCTGATCCACGTCAACGATCACAGTCTGGTCGACCTCAACCGCGCCGGGGTCCCGCTGCTGGAGATCGTCTCTGAGCCGGACCTGCGCTCGGTGGAGGAGGTTGAGGCTTATGCTCGTAAGTTGCGTGCCATCCTGGTGTACCTGGGCGTCAACCACGGCGATATGAGCAAGGGCGTGCTGCGGTTTGAGGCCAACATCTCGGTGCGTCCGGCAGGTTCAGATGAACTGCGCACCCGCACTGAGGTTAAGAATCTGAACAGCATCCGTTCACTGGTGCGCGCCACCCGGTATGAGATCGCCCGCCAGATCGCGGTCTATGAGGCAGGCGACACGGTGGTTCAGCAGACGATGGGCTTCAATGAGGCCACCGGTGAGACGCGCACGCAACGCATCAAGGAGACGGCAGACGACTACCGGTATTTCCCGGAGCCGGACATCCCGCCGCTGGTCATAAGCCGTGAATGGGTCGAGTCGATCCGGGCCGGGCTACCTGAGCTGCCGGACGCTAAGCGCGATCGATTCGTGGCTGAGTACGGTATCCCGCTGGACACAGCCGCAGTGCTGGTTGCCGATCAGGCTGCCGCCGATTACTTCGAGGCGGTGCTGGCCGCAGGCGCCGACCCGCGCAGCGCGGCCAACTGGGTGACGGTCGAACTGTTCCGGCTGATGAACGCCGAGAACGTGGGCATCACGGATGTGAAGGTCAGCCCGGCGGCACTGGCCGGGCTGCTGCGGCTGGTGGAGGATGGGACGATCAACAACAACACGGCAAAAGACGTGCTGGCCGTGATGTTCAGCACCGGGCAAGACGCACGAACCGTTGTCGAGGAGAAAGGCTTGGCACAGATCAGCGATCAGGACACGCTGGCAGCGCTGGTGGATCGGGTGATCGCGGAGAACCCCCAGCAGGTGGCAAGCTATCTGGGCGGCAAAGAGGGGTTGATCGGCTGGTTTGTGGGCCAGGTGATGCGTCAGACGGGCGGCCAGGCCAACGCCGGAATGGTCAATGAGATGTTCCGCCAGCAGTTTGAGAAGATGCGCGGCCAGTAAGGACTGTGCACCTGCACAGCACTCACAAAGAGGGGGCATCCGGCGATGCCCCTTCCGCCTGTCATTCCTGCCCCGCAGAGACGGTGATCCAGGCGATCTGCAGACTGTCACCTGATGCCTCCCCGTTCTGCGTCACGGGCAGCCGGGTGAAGGCCGGATCAAAGGCGCGATACATGCCGATCACCAGCGGATAGCGCCCCGGCGGCAGGTCGGCGGGGATCAGCAGGCCGTGCCCATCAATCACCGTCTCGCCGGGCTGCCATATCCAGGTGGGCTTAAGGTCGCCGCCCGGCTCGGAGTCATGCTGTGCTGCGATCGCGCCATCCGGGCCGTAGAGATGCACAAAGACCTTGTAGCGCTCCTGTGTAACCTGTTCGATCTGCCAGAATAACGTGACTCCAAGCGCTGCGCCGGGGCTGAGCGTCGTATCGCTCAGGGCGTAGCCCAGCAGAGTGATGTCCTCGCCGAAGCGCGCGCCGCTGGGGGTCTCGATCTGCCCGGCCACCGGCTCCGGGACCGCATAGGTCACCAGCCGGACGGTGCCGAACCAGTCGGTGCGCACCGGGAAGGCCCGCGCCTCCAGCGCACGCTCAACGGTGCGCTCCGGGTCGGGCTGCCAGTCGCCCCAGTATACAGCATAGACGCGGTCGTAGCGGGCCAGCAGGACATCCAGGCGGGCGGCAGTCTCATCCCCGACGGGCAGCGGGGTGATGCCGGGGCCGTCCGGGTAATAGTAGGTGAACACCTCACGCTGATTGGGGGCCACCAGCACCACGCCTGCCTCCGACCCGGCCTCCGCCAGGATGTGGGCGGCCAGCGCCCGGTAGTCGTCGCGGGCATAGGCGGGGTTGTTGTAGAGATTGGCAAGCCCGATCGCCCAGGGCAGTCCGCCCACCAGCGCCAGCACCAGCACCACGCCGCGCATCAACAGGCCGCGCTGACCTGTCAGGCCCGGCAGCGGCGCCCCGATGCCCCAGCCGACTACCAGCCCGCGCGCCACCAGCAGGCAAAGCGCCAGCGCAGGCGGCAGCAGGAATTTGAGGTTGGCAGCCGTCGTAGCACGCACAGCGATCAGCGCCAGCGGCGGCACCAGCAGCCACGACAGCACCAGCGCGGCGCGCTCATCGAAGCGGGGGTGACCCCGGCGCTCAGCGGCGCCGTCAGCGGGCGGGAATATCCCCACCACCGCCAGGATGCCCAGCGGGATCAGCGCCCCGGCAGCCCCTTCGGCGGGGAAGGTGATGCCATAGGCCGTGGTCGCTGCGATAGTCAGGGGCGGCACCTGCTCCATCACACCGCGCGGCCAGCCCATCACCTGCCGGATGGCTGTGGGCAGCCAGGGCAGGAACAGCAGCAGCGATGCCGCCTGGAGCAGCGCCCACACCATCAGGCCGTGCAGCTTCTTTGAGCGGCGCGCCAGCCACAGCAGAAAGACCAGCGACTCGGCCAGCATGACAAAGGGATAGCTAAAATGGGTGTACAGCCCTGCGGCATGCACCAGTACATAGCCAACCACAACCGGGGCGGCCCGCCGCGGGTTGAAGCGCCCGGCGGTCATCTCTCCGGGGATAGCCAGCACCTCCGCGGCCAGCCAGATCGACAGAGCGCTCAGCAAGGCCAGCAGGGCGTACATGCGGGTCTCCTGGGCATAATACACCTGCAGCGGATGGATCGCGGTCAGCAGGCCCGCCAGGAGGCCCACAGCGCCTCCGAACAGCCGCCACCCCAGCCGCGTCATAACAGCAGCGGTCAGGGTGCTGAACAGCAGCGAGAGAGCGCGTAAAGCGAATTCGCTGGTGCCCGCCAGGCGGGTCCAGCCAGCCAGCAGCAGATAGTAGCCCGGTGGGTGGATGTCTGCCGCCGCACTACGCATGATCTCCGGCAGGGAGCGTGCCGCCAGCGCCACCGAGTTGCCTTCGTCATACCACAGCGACTGGGCCTCCAGTCGATGCACGCGCAGGCCAAACGCCAGCAGGATCACCAGGGCGGCGAGCAGCAGCAGCCCTGCGTGGATCGCCGGGCGGTGCTCAGCCATCAGCCCCCTCCTGGCGCATGCGGCGGCGCAGCGTGTAGGATAGGATGGCCAGCCCCGCAAAGAGAGCGCCCGCTGCCGCGGGGACCAGCGGCGGGGCCTGTTTCACCACATACTGCCGGATGATAGCCTCCCCCAGCGGCTCGATCTCAACCGTGTGGCGGTCGATCTTGCCCCGCCAGACAGGGTGACCCTCACCGGGTACAACCTCACGCCACGGGCCGCCATCGACGCGCACGCGCACCCCTGCGCCGGGGTCGGCAAGCAGTATCGCCAGGCTGCTGCCTTTGAAGGTGAAGGATACTCTCCCGGCGTCTGCTGATGCCGCGCGTGCGTCACCATAGGGGGCGGGCGATGGCCTCCAGCCCGCACTGTAGCTGACCGCCCAGTGACTCGCCGCGTGGACGCCTGGATGCATCACCGCCGCCTCTGTGATGTAGTCTTTGAGCGTATCGTAGACGGGCATCAGGTTGAAATCGGGGTCGGCCATCTGGAAGTACGCCTCCGGGCGGCGCTCTTCCAGCCAGGAGGGATCGGGCCGCTTGAAATACCAGAAGGCCACCACCCCCACCCAGGGCCATTCCTCCTCGGCACGCTGATAAGCCAGCGGGGCATAGCGCGCCTGCTGCTCCAGCGTCACCCGCCCGTAGCGCGGATCGACATCCGGCGGGGCAGCATTCCAGTTCATCTCGCTGATCCAGATCGCCTTGTGGGCATCGCCGTTGCGCACCATGATGTCACGGATGTACTGACTGCGGGCATAGTTGATCACAATCGGGCGCATGCGGTGATCGGTGGGGCCAGACCATAACCCATAGCCCTGCACCGAGAGAATGTCGAAGCAGCTGCCCGCTCCGGCGTCATACATGCGCTGCAGGAACAGGAAGTCGTTGAAATCGCGGGTGGTCAGCTCAGAGGTGGGGGCCAGCGTGCCGCTGATCACCACTGCGTCAGGGTTGGCCTGCTTGATGGCCCGGTACGCGCGGCACAGCAGATCGGTGTACTGTTCCGGGCTGACCGTCTGCTCGCCCCACTCCGGGTAGATGTTCGGCTCGTTCCACACCTGGAAATAGCGCACCCGCCCCCGGTAGCGCTCGGCGACAATGGCGGCGAAACGGGCGAAATCGTCATAGTCGTCGGGCGGGGCAAAGGAGCCGATCACCTCATCGGGCTGCGAGCGGCTCCATGAGGGCGGGTTATCCAGGCGCACGATAAGCTGCATGCCATGCTGCTCGACCAGATCGACGATGTTGTCGTATTTAGCCCAGGCATCCACGCCGTCAGGGTCATTACGCCGGTCGATAAAATCGCCGCGCCCGTGGATCTCGATATCCTCCCAGGGGAACTGTTCGCGCACCCAGTAGAAGCCCGCATCGGCCAGCAGGCGCAGCGTCTGCTCGCGCTTGGCGATCTCCACCTCATTATGCAGGAAGGTGTTTACCCCAAAGGGGTTAACATCCGCGTGCTGCACATAGAGGTCGGGGCGGGTAACCGGGCGCGGGCGGGTGACATTGAGCGCGAGCTGCGCGAGGCCGCGCGTCTGCCCCGTCAGGCTCTCCTCACCGGTCAGGTTGAAGGCCAGGGCCCGCAGATCGGCGCGGAAGGCATAGGCCGTCACCGTCAACAGGGCGATCAGAGCCAGCAGAATGAGCACCTTTTTCGTTCGCATGCGGGGGATTATACCGGAGGTTGTCGCAAAAGCGGCAATGGCGCGACCAGACAAACCGCATAAACTGGGGGAACATGGGTGAGCCTGTATGAGTGCTGGCGGGAAAGGATCAACCATGACCAATTGGCAGGCGCGCGCCAGGGAGATGAGGCAGATGGCTGACGAGCTTGATCTGTGGGCAAGCCGAACACCGGGCCGGGGCCGCACCGTACTGGGCAGGATCGCCGATGAGATCCGCCAGATCGCAGACGAGATCGATGGGGTTTATCGTGTCCGGGGTGCACCGCCGCCCCCGGACTGGGTGCTGGATGATGCGATCAACCCGCCGGATGAGGACGGTTGAGGTCGCTTACCCTTCGACGACCAGCTCCACCTGCAGCTCTCCCCCGGCATCGAACAGCTGGATCACGTCCCCTGCCTGCCATTGGGCCGAGTCAAGCCCCCAGTAGAGGCGAGAAACTGTGTTCTCCCCCACCCCAGTATAGATAGTCACCAAGCCATCGGTGAACAGGCGCAGCGCCGGGAAGACGAACTCACGACTGCTCCCCTCCTCCTTGAGCACCCAGCCCTCCAGATCAACGGTCGAACCCAGGTTGCGGATGTCCACCGCCTCGCGGGTGACATCGCCCGGGTTAAGAACGCGCTCGATCACCACTCTGATCCGGCCAGCAGGTGCTGGCGTGGCGGTGGGGATAGGTGTAGGGATGGCTCGTGTGGGCGCCGGGGTATCGGTGGGCAATGCCACCGGGGTTGGCATACCACAGGTGGGGATCTCAATGAGCTGACCGATCGAGAGCCTGTTGGCGTCGAATGCCGGGTCGAGCAACTGGTTGGCCTCGATCAGATCGTCAACAGGCAGCCCGTACTGCTCGGCAATTGCGCTCAGCACTTCTCCACTGGCAACTTCGTGCACAGGGTTCTGGCAGGTCGGCCCAGAAGACCCCGGCCTTGAGCCGGTGGGGCGATCAATTATATCCGGTTCCTGCAGATCATCCGGGGCCAGCGTTGCGCCGGGGGCGCCTGCCCCCTCTTCCCCGGCAACAGCATCCCCGGGGACAGGGATACCTGCCAGCGGCGCCTGAGAGGTGCTGCCGGGTGTGGGCAGCACCAGCACCTCATCGTCGGCCATGCGCCGATCCCAGATCACCAGCACCGTGAGGGTCACCGCCAGGGAGATAATCGCCGGGATGACGACCAGTGTCAGGATGGCTCGCTGCCTTTTCATACTCTCCGTCCCATTCGACAGATCAACAGGGGCAGCCTTGCGGCACGCTCATGCGATCCTAGCATACCACAGCAGAAAAAACGAGCGCACGGACCGCCCGGCTGCCGATCTACTAACGTGAAGGGCCGACGGTGATACCACGCAGCACAATGCGATCGATCTCGCGGGCACTGGACCGGTAGATTGGAAAGCGGCGGCCTGTGGTTGGTACATACATCCCCACCGCCAGCACGTAATCCCCCGGCTGGACATCCGGGTCGATCTCAAAGTTGTGCTGCTGGACGATGGTCATGCCGGGCTGCCACTCATCGGCAGGGATACCCAGCCCGTCCGCAGAGGCGATCAGCACATCGTCCCGGGTGAGCATCTGGGCCGAGAAGGACACCGGTGGGGACGGGAGAGCACGCACACGCCACCAGACCAACAGCCGCAGCGTGCTGCCCGGGCTGATGCTGGCGCTGTTTACCCGGTAGCCGAGCAGCTCCACATAGCCAGCCACAGGCAGGGGCAGATCAACGGCCGGGAACTCAATGGACGAGGCAGGCGCGGAGGGCGCTCCCCTGGACAGCCACACGTTGTAACGCGATGAGCCGTCGGGGTGGCGTGCCACGTAATCCGGCACTCCGAGCGGGTAGACCGGATCGATGTCGGCAGGGAGCAGCAACCAGCCCGGGCCGGCAGGGAATACAAGGCTCTGTCCGCAGTCAAAGTAGAGGAACAGGAGGTCCTCTATGCCGGTGAGATCGATCAGCCGGGCAGCAGATTCGGGGACAGCGGGCACCGCGCAGACCGCAGCCCAGGGCGTTGTGCGGGATGCAGTCGGCAGGGTGTCGGGTTGCACCTCGTAGATATAGATGCTGGAGCCAACCTGTGCAAGCGAAGGACGCCCCCGAAAATAGCCGAACCAGTCGGAGTCAGTGAGCCACAGCCCGGCCAGATTAGAGGCACTGATCGCATACAGGCCGGGGGCGGGATTCAGCGGATAGAAGTCCACCATCCCCTCGTCATCATCAGCAGCAGGCGGCCCGGGCAGGGGAGTCGCGGCGATGCCATAATAGGCGGGCTCGGCCTCCCCATAGTAGCTGAGATACACCACTGCCGCGCCGCGCTGCTCCAGGAAGCGTGCCAGCGCCGGGAGGTCCTGCCCCAGGTCGCGGTCGGCTCCCCCCAGCCAGGTCAGCGCCGAGGGCGTGCCGCCAAACGCCAGATCGATGAATGCCAGGTAGTCAGGATAAGCCAGGATGTTGATCGCCAGGCTACTGACAGTCACCAGCGCCGCAAGCGTGGGATGAATCCAGCGCAGCGGCAGCTCGATCGTCACCAGGCGGGCGGCAAAAACGGAGAGCAGCAGCACCATTGGCAGTAGCAGCCGATAGCCACCATTGAAGCGGGGCAGCAGCATCAGGGCCGTATAAAGCACGAGGGGGATCAGGACGCTCAGCTCGACCCGACGTATCCCGCGTACCAGCGCAAAGATGATGGCTGGCAGGACAACCAGCAGCGTCGGCACGGGGGTTTTGATCAGATAGACCAGCGGCTGATAGAACCACCAGCCAGTGGAGGAGAACATCCCGTTGAAGTAAACGCGGCCTTCGATCACCCCGTGGCGGAACAGGTCAATCACCCGCTCCAAATACCCGGCCAGCGCGAAAGGCTGCCAGGGAAATCCCAGAGCAGCCCACAGCACCGCCAGGGCAATCAGCGTCAGCAGCAGAAAGGCTGCTGCAGATGCCGCCAGCGATTTCAACAGGCGCGGATCACGCGGCAGCGCCGATCGGGGCACTGTGGCCAGCACCAGCAGCAGGGAGGGCAGCAGCAGAGCCGTAATGGGGCCGCTGCCCAGTGCCAGGCCGGTCAGCACACCTGTCGCCACCAGCCAACGCCAGCTACCTGAACGAACGAAGCGCCAGCCAGAGAACAGGGCCATCATATAGAAGGCAGTCAGGGCCATATCCGGAAGGGCCAGCGCCGTGAATGTGAGGATACCGGGGGCCAACGCCAGCAGCATCAGCGTCAGCAGGGCCGCCCAGCGGCCGTACAGATCGGCAGCCCAGCGACAAGCTGTCGCTGCCAGCAGCAACCCCAGCAGGATGAACGAGAGGCGGCTCAGCAGGATCAGGCGCTCGACCGGCAGCCCATGCCCCCAGAACAGATCGGCGCCCGAACGAGTGAGATCGCCCTCAGCCATGCCCTCAAGCGAGGCCGGGGCGGGCAGATCGGGTTCAAGCAGCAGGCCAATCCCCCCCAGCAGCGAGGGCAACGCAGGGCGATCAGTCAGGGGGGCCGCCTCACCGTGAAGGCGCGCCCAGCCGCCAACCGCCAGCCTCGCTTCGCCAACAGCGGGTGATTTGAACAGCGAGGCCCCCAGCGCCAGCGCAAACATCAAGATGAGCAGCAGGGAAGCCAGCAGCAGATGTATGGAGAGCAGAGGAGAGGCTGGTTGACGCGGTGCTGCTGCGCTCAAAAGATCGTCCTCCTGACAACGGAATCAGGCCACAGGGCGCCCGGCAGTTTAACACTGCCCCTTCCCGCCTGCCACAATCTGGCGGAGCTTTTCGGTTGAAAAAAGGGCGATCCTCCTCAGAGGACCGCCCGAACCAGCAACAGCCGGATCAATAACGCAGCAGGGCACCGATTCCGCCGACAGGCACGACTGGCGCGTCAGGCTCCACAAAGACAATATCACCTCCATTGTCGATCGTCTGCCAGATCACTCTGTGGGCCACCTCCGGTTCCAGCGCCCCTTCAACCAGGGCAAGGGTCTGGACACGTCCCTCCTCAACGGCTTTCAGGGTTGGCTCCAGATCCACCACGCCGTTGGCGCCGCGCGCCGCCTGAGTCTGGATCGTCTCTAGCAGGCGCGTCTCACGGGCCAGATTGTTAGCATGAAGCACCTGCAACGACAGCTCCAGCAATTCCTGTTCAGAGGTGCGCATGGCCGCCTTGAAAGTGCCCTCCAGGTGCTCTTCGCAGCCAGGCCCCAGCATCTCCTTGAACTGGGCGACCGTTGGCTCAGAGCCAGCCAGCAGCAGCCGCTCAACCTTGCGACGCGAGCAGAAGGCATCCAGTGCCTCGGCGAAGTCGCGCAGGTTGCTGCGAACCGACTCGCGCTCGCGCCCGGCGAACCCGCCACGCCCGCGCCCTCCCACGGATGCGCCGCCGCCCTCCTTGACCCGACGCACCTCATCACCGGTCACCTCATCACGCGCAACAACCTCGCCCAGGTGAAAGTGCGTCATCTGGATCTCCTGCTGGTCAACCAGAGCCACCGCAAAGGAGCCGTAGGTATCCATCAGGTTGGCCAGCGGCAAGATGAACGGCTTCGGCCCCACATAGGCCGCACTACGCACCGGCACAGCAAAGCTCCATGCCCGCCAGAACCCATCCCCCTGGGCTGAGAAAACGGCAACCCCGCGCCCGGTCCAATCAAAGGTCCTGTGGAAGAAATCCTCAATTGCAGCAAGGTCGGCCTCAGGAGCTTGATCGCCAAGCTGTTTGAGCAGGGTCTTAAGCTGGGCGACATACGCCTCCTGCTTATCCCGCAGGCGCGGGTCAAGATACAGGTAGACGCTCACCACCGGATGCTTACCCTCATGGGCTGCCAGAGCTTTGAGGTCATCGCGCTTGAGCATTGCGAACTCCTTTCATCTACGGACTCAGGAACTCTCGACTAAACCTGAAATTGCAGGATCGCTCGAGCCGGGCCGGAGGCATTACCCCTCCCTACTACCTGTTGTTGTCGGCCTGTATAGGGGGATGCGGAGCAGGCCGGAACCCCATACCGGCCTGCTGCGTGTTCTGATCCCATTATAAGCCAAAAGATAAGATAGAGGAAATCAGGACTCCGGGCGTGGATCAAGCACGACAGGGACGTCCATCTCCTGGCCGTCACGGATAATCGTCACGATGATCTCCTGCCCGACGCTGGTGTTGGAAACCAGATAGCCCAGCAGCTCGTCGAAGTTGCGGATAGGCGCGCCATCGATAGCGATGATGATGTCCCCCCCCAGCCGGACAGGCCGCCCCCGGAAGCTCTCGGTGCGGTTGCCACCGCGCAGCCCTGCGCGATCCGCTGAAGCCCCCTCGGTGACCTCGGCGATCAGCACCCCCTCGGTGACCGGCAGGTCGAATTCGACTGCCAGCTCGCTCAGGGTGAGCTCGGAATCGGCCTGCACCCCCAGGAACGGATAGATCACCTTGCCGGTCTCGATGATCTGCGTGGCAACGCGCTTGACTGTGTTGATGGGCACGGCAAACCCAATGCCAGAGTTTGACCCTGATGTGCTGCGGATGGCGCTGTTAACACCGATGACACGCCCGGACGAGTCGAGCAGCGGGCCGCCCGAGTTGCCAGGGTTGATGGCTGCATCCGTCTGGATGATCAGCGGATTGCTGAAGCCACCAGCCGAGGTGAGCTGCGACGGCAGGGTACGACCCAGTGCGCTGATAATGCCCACTGTCATGGTGCCAGACAAACCAAATGGGTTGCCAATGGCAATGACGCTCTGGCCAACCAGCAGATTATCCGAGTCGCCCATCTCTACATAGGTAAGTGAGGTATTCTCCGGAATGGGGAGCTTCAGCACGGCAATATCGCTGTACGGGTCAAAGCCCAGTATGTCAGCGATCAGGACGGTGCCGTCATAGAGGGTAACACGCACCTCATCGGCATCCTGGATGACGTGATAGTTGGTCACCACGTGCCCCTCAGCATCGATGATGAAGCCGGAGCCGCTGCCGAAGTCAGCAAGGCCTGCATCCTGGAACTCGGCGCTCACATCGATATTGACCACCGCCGGGCTGACACGCTGATAAATGTCGATCAGGGTACGTTCCTGAACGGTGATCCCTGCCAGCAGGTCTTCCGGTATGGGCGTGGCCTGCTCGATCTCAACGGTGGCCGGTGGCAGCCCGGTGCCCTCCGCAGCAGGAGGGGCCATCTCTACCAGATTGTTCAGGGACAGCGGCCCGCAGGCCACCATGGCCAGCAGCAGAACTACCACAGCGGCCCAGGTATAGCGAGTGCGAAGCGATAGAACACCTCTCATCTTGGACCCCCTATTTACCTGCCAAACTATCTGCCTAAGATACCTGCCCCGAATCACCGCTCGAAGTTCTGACCACGGATGCTGGCTAGCTCACGGAACAGCGCACGCTCACGAGCACTGAGATCAGCCGGGATATCCACCCCGATACGCACATACAGGTCGCCATACTCATCGGGATTATGCAGATCGGGCATCCCGCGCCCGCGCAGCCGGATCAACTGGCCGGGCTGTGTGCCGGGGTTGATCTTGAGTGTAACGAAACCGGTCATGGTTGGCACCTGAACTTCGCCGCCCAGCACAGCCGTATACAAGCTGATCTGCGCGTCGACGTATAGATCATTGCCCTCGCGCTTGAAGCGCGAGTTCTCCTGCACCACTACATTCAGATAGAGATCGCCCTGAGCACCGTCGCGTGCCTCACCCTGGCCGGCCACCCGCACACGGGTTCCCGTCCGTGCCCCGCGGGGGATTTTCACCTGCAGGCGCCTGCCATTCACCGAGAGGATGCGGGTGGTGCCGTGATAGGCTTCATCAAGCGAGATCTCGATCTGGGTCTCCAGGTCGCGCCCACGTGCGGCACGCCGGCCCCGCCCTGGCACCCCGAACAACTCATCCAGGCCGATACCCCCCACGCGCTGGCTTCCCGCCCCACCAAAGGGATCACCCCCAAAAATCTGCTGGAAGAACTCGGAGAACACATCCGAGGCACTGCCGCTGTATTCAACCCGCACACCACCTGGTGCGCCGGCCATCCACTGGGACCAGTCGAAGCCGCCCGGTTGGCCACCGGCGCTCTGCCAGCGTCCGTAACTCTCCCTCAGGCTGTCATACTTGGCACGCTTCTGGGGATCGCCGAGGACCTGATAGGCCTCGTTGATCTCCTTGAATTTATCCTCCGCCTGGGGATCATCGGGGTTCACATCAGGGTGATATTTGCGCGCGAGCTGACGAAACGCCCGCTTGATTGTCTTTTCGTCGGCGTCTTTTGGCACGCCCAGAATCTTGTAGTAGTCCTTATATTCCATAACAATCCATCAACCGTTTATTGTTGTGTTCCACAACGCTCAATTCAATCTTAATTGTAGTAAGTGCCCCATCAGATGCCAACCGCTGGACCGGCGCAGACGCGTTTTCTTACGAAGTATTTACGTTGAGAAACGGCAGGGGAGCCGCCATCAATGGGGCAGCTCCCCTGATGAAGTATAGTGTGCAGCCGTGTGCTCAGGTGGTGGTGAGCTGATCCTCCAGCCCCTCCTCAGACCAGACAGTCCGGCCTTCCTTTTGCCGCCTGGCCGGGATAACGCACAGCCAGCCGAGGGTTTCATCACCGGTATTGCGGATCTGGTGGCGGGCATTCGGGTCAATGTGCACCACATCACCCTGTGCCACAGGGAACACCTGCTCGCCAACCAGAACCTCCCCGCTGCCGCGGATAAACAGGATGCCATGATCGTAGGGGTGATCTTCCTCACGCGAGTGACCGCCCGCCCCCAGCTCGTAATAGCGCATGGCGAAGTTCTCGGCACCCTCAGCCTTGCCGATCAACCAGGTCTCGGTGGCCTGGGATGCCCCTCGGTAAACCCGGGTGCGCGCGCCATCCCACACAAACTCCTCGCCCCATTTGCCTTTGAAACGATGAATGGTGCTCATCAGGAATCCTTTCTTACCCCGGAGTGCTAAAGTAATGCGGCGGCCTGCTCCACTGCTTCACGGAAGCGGCGGCAGTTGGCCACCAGATCAGGACCGATACTGTACAGGCCGCCGCTGATCAACAGGATGATATCTCGCCCGTAGAACGCCAGGATGTCAGGGATGGCCTCAACCGTCATGCCGCCGCCGGGCATCGGCAGGATCGGCCTGAGGTCGCCCACCGGCTCGCGGATGGCTTCGAGCAGGCGGCCCACGTCCTCGCGGCGGGTGGGAAAGCGCCCGCCAAAGGTGGTGTAGATCGTCGCATCGGCACCGGCCAGACGCGGCATCTGCCCCATGATGACCTGCAGCGCGATGCCCTGATCGGGGCTGATGGTAAACGTGCCGAGCATGGCTGGATGAGACAGGATCGGCAGGCCAAGCTCATCATCAGCGGCCAGAGCACGCACCGCGTCAAAACCGGCCAGCCCCGGCATGATCTCCAGGGCCGTTGCACCGACCTGTTTGGCATAATGGGCGCGCTCCAGCACCTGATCGATCGGGCCGGTGATATTGGGCGCGTAGAGCGAACGGCCGCCTGTCTCTGCGTTGGCCTTCCGCACCGCCTCGGCGCAACGGGCTACCCGCTCGCGGAAGGGGGCGAAGGGCTGGTCGATCAACCCGTGATCTTCTTTGATCACGTCCAGGCCGCCCAGTGCAAAGCGGTAAGCCGCATTCGCCAGCTCATGCGGCGGGAACCCCACCGGCTTGAGCGCCGTACCCAGCAGCGGGCGGGTGGGCGCATCCAGCAGGCGGCGCAGGCCCTCTGTGCCAAAGCGCGCCCCCTTGAACGCCGCCAGCAGGGAGGGCGGCAGGTCAAAGCGCATGACCCGGATGCCGGTCTGCATACTGGTGTTGCCGAACAGCACGTTGAGAAGCTGCAGATATTCAAAGCCGGCGATCTCGACCGCGTAGGTGATGACAGCCTCGTAGCGGCCCGGCCCCAGGGGGCGCAGCGAGTCGACCAGCCCGATCACGTGATCGCGCATGTCACCCGGCGGCACCAGGGAAAGCGGTAGTTCAACGGACTGCTCCAGGCTGATGCCAAGCGCACGCTCATGCGCCTCCTGCTCGTCGGCTGCCAGCACATGATAGGTGACGCTGAAACGCTCCCCGGAGACGCTGACAGAAATCGAAGGGAAAAACATAGATCAGGCCCTCCCCTGCTAAAGAGTCAGCCGCCCCTGTTCCAGCACCGGCACGCCATCGATATAAACCGCACCCTCTGTACGCAGGTCTTTGACGATATCCCAGTGGATGGCGGACTGGTTCACCCCGCCGCACTCCGGATAGGCACGACCCAGCGCGATGTGAATTGTCCCCCCGATCTTCTCGTCGATGAGGATGTCTTTGCAGAAGCGATCTACGTGTGGGTTCAGGCCAAAGGCGAACTCGCCGAGCAGGCTGGCCCCTTCATCCGAGGTGATGATGCGCTTCAGGTAATCCTCGTTGGTGGAGGAGGACGCATGGACCAGCCGCCCGTTCTTCCACTCCAGGCGCAGATCGTACATCAGCCGCCCGCTGAGCACGCCGGGGAACTCAAAATAGATATGCCCGTTGAGCGTCTCATTGACCGGTGCGGTGAAGACCTCACCATCAGGCATGTTGATCTTGCCATCAAGCACCAGCCAGGTGCGCCCCTCAACCGAGAAGCTGAGATCGGTCTCCCGGCCCACGATGCGTACCTGCGACGAGCCGTTCAGCCGATCGGCCATCGCCTGCCACTTCCTCGACTCAGCCTCCCAGTCAAGCAGACAGGCATTGAAGAACATCTCGGTGATGGTCTCCTCATCGGTCTCGGCCTGCTGAGCAAAAGAGGCATTAGGGACGCGCACCAGACACCAGCGCGTCTTCTCCCAGCGCATGGTCGAGATCTTGCCCATCGCCACCTGGTTCGCCGCCAGGACCTCGGCGGGGATGTCGGCATGTTCGAACAGGTTATGTGCACCGCGCAGCCCGATGTAAACATCTGCCCATTCCATGCCGTAGGCCTCGATCTCCGGCACCCAGCTTAACTGATCGGGGCTGCCGTATTTCATCAGCGAGTGGCGCAGCGTCTCGGAGAGAAATTGCACCTGCGGATAAGCCCCGGCCTTGACGGCGGCTTCGTAGACACCGCGCACCAGCGGATAGGTCTCCGGCTCGATCATGGCGATCATCACCCGCTCACCGGGCTGCACAGCGGTTGAGTAGTTGATCAGGATCTCGCCGAGTTGTTTCCAGCGTCTGTCCACCTTTCCCTCCAGTTTCACATCATCGGTGATGCCGGGCGGCGGCTGCCGGCCTCCGCCGGACAAACGGACACCGCTGGCAGGCAGCCATGCGGCCCCGGCACAGCGGTGTCCGCTAGCGGTCATCACCTCCTCAGCACCCAGAGCACTAGGGTTCCTGGCCGGCAATGCCCTTGAAGATGACCACAGCAGCAGCGCAACCCGGGTCGATCTGTCCCTCGGTGCGTTCGCCTACCCATCCGGCGCGTCCGACCTTGCTGCGCAGCGGGCGCACAGCCTCCATGCCCGCCTCGGCAGCCGCGATCAGCTTAGCGCCGGCCTCCTCCAGGCTTGCGCCTGCGTTGAGGGCCGCCTCGAAAGCCTCGGCAGCAGGATGCACCGCGTCGACGATGGTTTTGTCACCGGGACTGGCCTTACCGCGCTCCTGGATACCCTGATCGGCAGCGTGAAGCATGGCCACCAGCGCCCGCCCATCCAGCTCGGATTTTTCCTTCGCTTCCTTGCCTGCGCGCATCACCGCGGTTGCCAGCAGGGTTCCCAGGCTGGAAGGGGCCGCCGAGTTGATCTTCATGCCGGCCCCCGTAATGAACTTGCCCAGATCATCCGGGGGTGTGGCAGCGACGTATGCCTTGAGCGCCTCGGCGATCTTGGTGGCCGTGATGCCCAGGTCGCCATCCCCCATGGCCTGATCGAGGGTGGTGAGGTAGTCGGCCCGGGCGAGCAGAGCCTCAGCAACCCGGCCCATCGCAGCAGCCACCTCTGCCGGGCTGATGGTCCTGTCAGCCATAGGCAGCCCCCTTACACCTGCGTGAAGAACGGCGTGTGCGCCGGGGCATCGAGCAGCCCGGCCAGCTCATCATCCAGCCGCATGAAGGTGAACGAGGCCCCCGCCATCTCCATAGAAGTCGCAAACTCACCAATATAGGGCCGATGGATGGTGATGCCGCGCGAGGTCAGGATCTCATGCGCCTTACGGAAGAGGATGTACAGCTCCTCGAGCGGCGTACCGCCCAGGCCGTTCACCATCACCGCCATGCGATCCCCGGTTTTGGCACCGAGGTCATCAAGGATGGCCGTAGCCATACGCTCGGCGATCTCGTCGGCAGTTTGCAGTTTCTCGCGCTTCATTCCCGGTTCGCCGTGGATGCCCATGCCGATCTCCATCTCGTCCTCGCCGATGGTGAAGGTGGGCTTGCCGACCACAGGGACGATGCACGGGCTGAGCGCCACTCCCATCGTGCCGGTATTGGCCAGTGCCTTTTCGGTGACACGCACCACCTCGTCGATCGAGCCGCCCCTGTCAGCCATCGCGCCCGCCACCTTAAAGGCGAACACCATGCCGGCTACCCCGCGGCGGCGGTGAGCTTCCGCTTTGGGCGCCGAGGCGACGTCATCCTTGACCAGCACGGTACGCACTTCGATATCATCCATCGCAGCCATCTCGGCGGCCATGTCAAAGTTCATGACGTCACCGCCGTAGTTGCCGTAGATGTACACCACGCCCTTGCCGCCGTGGATGCGTTTGGTGATGTTGAGCATCTGCTCAGCGGAAGGCGACTGAAACACATCACCCACCGCGCAGCCGTCCAGCATTCCCTTGCCCACATAGCCGAGGAACACGGGCAGGTGGCCTGAGCCGCCACCGGTCGCCAGCGCGACTTTGCCCTGCACTGGCGCATCGGCGCGCACAACCGAGTGGATGTCCTCAGCATAGGACAGCTGATCGGGATGCGCCTTGAACAGCGCATCCAGCAGCTCAGGGACAAAATCCGCGGGCTTATTGATGATCTTCTTCACTGTGTACCTCCTGCTTTGCTTGCATGGCTGTTAACACAACACGCCCCTTCCCCACCAATCACCCGGCGAAGCACGGGGCGATCAGGCGCCGCGCACCTCACGGACCCTTTCCATGAAGGCCTTCACTCGCCTGACATCAACCTCATTCCAGATGTATCCATCGCGCTTGAAGGTGGTGCCTGTCACCGTCCCGTCGGCCACAGCGAGCTGATCGGCAATGTTCTCAAGACGGACACCGGTGTTGGCAAACACAGGAGTATCTGGCACCGCATCTTTAACACGCTTGAGGACCGAAGCGTCGGTCTCCGCGCCCGCCGTCAGGCCAGAGACACACAGCGCGTCGGGCCGAGCATTGAACACGGTGGAGCGGGCCACGTCGGTGATATCGCGCCCTGCCAGGTAGGCTGCTGACTCAGGAACGATGTTAAACAGCAGCCTGACATTCTGCCCGTGTACGGCGTGCTGGTGGCGCACCACGCGCCCGCAGTCCGTATCCCACAGGCCGTAGTCACTGGCATACACCCCGGTGAAGATCTCCCGCACGAACTGCGCCCCGGTTGCGACGGCCAGGTCGATTGAGGCAATCGGGTCCCACAGGACGTTCACACCAAAGGGTACGGCGATCTCGTCGTAAAGTTCGGCGATGACACGGGCCATGCAGGCCGTCGTGATCGGGTCGACTTTGGTGAGGTAGGGAAGGCTGTGCTCATTGGAGAACATCACCGCGTCAACACCACCTGCCTGCAAAGCCAGGAGGTCGGTGCGTGCCTGTTCCACGATCCAGTCCATCCCCTTGACGGGATCATAGCCAGGGTCACCGGGCATTGCCCTCAGGTGGCACATCGCGATGATCGGTTTGTGAACGCCAAATACTTCCTTCAGCCAGCTCATAACGGGTCACATCCTTGCTGGTAAGACGAGAACCTACTGCCCCCTGAGGGTGATATCGGGGAAGGCATCCTGTGTGACGCCTCCCCCGCGATGGCCGTGAACAACCGGCAGATCAGGCCAGAGTGTAAACCTCGTGCATCAGGTCTTTGGTGCTGTTGTAAAGCTCCAGGTAGAGCTTCATGTACCGATCGTAGATGGGCGCCACAGCCGGGTTCGGCTCCACGACGCGGATGTCGGTGAGCCACTTGTTAACCTCGGCAGGTGACTGGAACACCCCGGCACCCATCCCGGCCAGGAAGGCATCGCCATAGGATGCGCCGAGAGTGACCGCCGGGACCTTCTGCGGAACCTGGCAAACATCGCTGACGGTTTGCAGCCAGAGCGGGCTCTTGGTGCCGCCGCCCACCGCGATGATCTCATGCGGCTCCGCGCCGATCTCGCGCATGATGTCAAGGTGATGGCGCACGCCATAGGAAATCCCCTCGATGGCCGCACGGAACATGTGAGCACGGGTATGGGCCAGTGTCAGGCCAAAGTAGACACCGCGCGCCCGTGGATCATTGATCGGGGTGCGTTCGCCGCTGAAATAGGGCAGTACCAGCAGGCCCTCGGAACCAGGCGGAATGGCCATCGCCTCCTGGGTGATAGCCCCATACGCGTTAGGGCCGCCCTCCTCCTCGGCCTTGACCAGGTCGGTGGTGATGTGGTCGCGGAACCAGCGGGTCAGCGATCCGCTGGTGGCCATGCCGGCCAGCAGCGCCGACGTACCTTCAAAGAGATAGGGATTGGCCCACAGACGTGTGTCCATGACCGGCTTGGCCAGCACCTCGATCATGAAGATGGTGGAGCCATACATCAGCATCATCTGGCCGGGGTCGGTCACCCCAACACTGACCGCCTCGGAGGCCGCGTCAGCAGTGCCCACGATAACCGGTGTCCCCTCCATCAGGCCAGTGATGCTCGCTGCCTCGGCGGTCACATAGCCGGCGACCTCATTGGCCCAGCGCAGCTCCGGCAGGCGATCCAGCTCAACGATCTCCTTCGTCAGCGAGTCATCCCACTCGCGCTTCTCGAAGTCGTATAGCGGCAGGCAGAAGGAGCCGGTGAGATGGTCAATAACGTAGTTGCCGGTCAGGCGGGCCACCAGGAACGTGCAGGCCGTGACGAACTTGTAAGCCTTCTTGTAGATCTCGGGCTCGTTCTTCTTCAGCCACAGTATCTTGGGGCCGGTAGCCTGTGAGGAGAGCATGTTGCCGGTTTTCTTGAAGATCGTCTCTGCCCCGATGGCGGCGTTCAGCTCCTCGATCTCGACAGCGGCGCGGGTATCCACGCCATAAAGGATACCCCCCTTGCGCAGCGGCTTGCAGTCTTTGTCCACCGGCAGCACATCAGGGGCGATGGTGCTCACGCCCACCCCCATGATGTCCTTAGGATCGACGCCGGACTCGGCGATCAGGCGGCGGGTGATGCTGACAAAATCACCCCACCACACAGCCTCCGGGTCATGCTCGGCCCACCCCTGGCGGGGGATGTCCATCTTGTGCGGGCTGACCTGGGCGCTGACAACCCGGCCATCGAGGGTGGTAATCACGCCCTTGGACTCGTAAGTCCCGATATCAATGCCAAGCAGGTATTTGTCGCCCATTGGTAACGCTTATCCTTTCTATGCACTTGAACCAGGTTCTCAGCGTAAGCACAAGGCAGCCAGCCCCGGCGATCAGCGGCCGGTTGGCGGGGCCGCCTCAACAGGCTGCACAGCCTCCACAGGTTTCAACGCGCGCAACTCTCGCTGGTGGCTGAAGTGATTGATCACCAGGACAAGCAGCAGCAGGAAGCCCCAGGCAAACTCTTTGAAGAAGTTGGCCCCGCTGGAGTGGAACAGCAGCATGTTGAACCCTGTGGAGAGGAATTGAAGCCCCACCAGGGCCAGCAGTACACCGAAAACAGAGCCTGACCCGCCGTATGGATCAACGTCACCCAGCACAGCGATCAGGATGGCAAGCAGCACATACGACCCGCCGAAGTCCACATTGGCGGCGTTGGTACGGCCCAGGATGATGATGCCCGCGATCGAGGCCAGGAGGCCGCCGAGGATATAGCTGCGGATCAGGATTGCGCGGTTGTCAATGCCGGAGAAGCGAGCGGCGGTGGGGTTGGTGCCCAGCATATACAGCCGCAGGCCAAAACGGGTTTTGCCCAGGATAAGCGCGAGGACCGCAGCGACCACCAGCAGGATGATCAGTGGGAAGGGGACAACGCCCCCCACCAGTCCGTTACCAATGTACTGAAACTGGGCGGAGCCAAAAATGGTGGTGCCTTTGGTGATCCCGGTGCCGATACCCTTATAAGCCAGCAGAGTACCCAGTGTGGCCAGGATGGGCGCCATCCCAAACACCGCGATCAGGACGCCGTTGATCAGACCGCCTATCATGCCCACCCCCAGCGCTGCCAGGATCGCCAACGCGATGCCCAGCGCGATCTGCTGGCCGGTTGGGTCAGGCGGCGTCACGGCGGCCAGCACCAGCCCGGCGATGATCCCTGACAGGTTGGCGGTCGATACCACCGAGAGGTCGATGCCGCCGGAGAGCATCGCCAGCGCGATGGCCAGTGCCAGAACACCGATCTCGGATGCCTGGAAGGCCATCGACTGCATATTGCGGATGGTGAGGAAGTTCGGCTGGAAGATGCTGAGCAGCACAAAGATGATGACGATCGTCACCAGCAGCCGCACAATATTGCCGTTGCCATTGCGCACAAAGGCCATCAGGCGTGGGAGTAATTTTTTCAAGGGTTGTTGAGTCTGTTCTGCAGTCATCATGTTACCTGATCCTGTTCGCTCACTGTATGGGGGCATCAGCGCGCCGCCGCTTCAGCCTCAGCAGAGATCTCAAACCGGCGGATGGCCAGGGTGCGCATCTCGGCCAGCTTGGTCCTGAGCAGCGGCAGCCCGGTACCGATCAGAATGAGGATGCCCACCACAAGCTTCTGCCACTCAGAGGGGATGCCAAGCAGCACCAGGTTGTTGTTGACAATGGTAATGAGCATGACGCCCAACAGGGTGCCAACCACCGATCCACGCCCCCCTGCTATGGAGGCACCACCCAGCACCACTGCAGCAATAACGTCCAGCTCGGTGCCCACGATGCTGAAGGGGTTGGCCTGGCGGAATAGTGCACCGACGATCATGCCGCCGATCCCGGAGATCAGGCCCACAAAACCGTAGATGATGAACTGGGTCAGCGGGATGTTAAAACCAGCGCGCTGGGCGGCCTCACGGTCGCCGCCAATGGCGTAAAAGGACCGGCCCAGCATGGTGTAGCGCAGCACAAACCATACCAGCAGCGCCAGCACAACCAGGATGAAAAATGTGGGGTGCAGGCTGGTGGTGCCGCTGGCGGTATTCAGGCTGAACACAGCAGCGCGGGCGTACTCTCGCATGCCGGGGGGTAGCTCGGCTGTGTTGAAGTAATCCGAGCCAACCCAGAACAGCATCGCCCCCCGGTAGAGGCTGAGCGTGCCCAGTGTCACGATCAGGGTGGGAAGCCGGAAAAGCGCGATGAAGATAGCGTTGAATAGCCCCAGCACCAGCCCCATCGCCGCCGCCATGATGAAAGGCAGCAGCATGTCCCCCTGGTAGTTTTGGCCCACCAGGATGCTGACCGTTGTATACATGGCAAAGATGGCAATGCCAGTAAACGACACGTCAATGCCGCCAGAGATCAGCACAACCAGCACACCCAGTGCGAAGATGCCCATGATCGTGGCGCTGCGGATCAGCGAGAAGATATTGGCCACCGAGAAAAAGTTGGGGTTGATGATCCCGATGAACAGCGACAGCCCGATCAGGATCAGGGCGATAACAAATTCGTGCTGGCTCAGTATTTTCCTTATCATGACACTAGCCCCTTACAGATCTCCGCCCGGAGATCACCTAAGCGATCGCACCGGTCAGCTTGAGGTTAAGTTGTTTCTCGTTGATCTCACCGGTCTCGAATTCCTCGACGATACGGCCATTGCGCATCAGCAGGATGCGGTTGCAGGTATTCATCAGCTCCGGGATGTCATCAGACATGATCAGGATGCCGATGCCCTGCCGGGCCAGGCCCTTGACAACCTCATGCAGCTCCATTTTGGAGCCGACATCAACGCCCACTGTGGGGCCGTTCATGACCAGGATGCGGGGGCGGCTAGCCAGCCATTTCGCCAGTACCACACGCTGCTGATTGCCGCCAGACAGACTGGAGACAGGAAGGGCAACGTTGCCGGTCTTGATGTTCAGCTTGCTAACCCAGGTGTCGATCTGATCGCGCACTTTGCGCGGGCTGAGGAAGCGCAATGCGTCAAGCGTCTCATCCACTACGCGGATCACCACATTGCGCCCGATCGACTGCTGCAGGAACAGGCCCTCGGTCAGGCGATCTTCGGGCACATAACCGATGCCATGCCTCATGGCATCCTGAATGCTGTTGATGCACACCTTCTTGCCTTCAATATAAACATCCCCGGCAACAGCAGGCTCAACACCGAACAGCGCCAGCGCCAGGTCAGTGCGGCCTGAGCCAAGCAGTCCGGTGATGCCAACGATCTCCCCGCGCTTCAGCTCAAAGGAAACATCCCAGAAGCGGCCCGGATAAGTCAGGTTGCTGACACGCAGCAGACTACCATCCGTATGGTCAGGGTTGAAGGTATAGCCCGTCTCAGTGATCTCACGGCCTGTCATGTAATAAGCCATCTTCGCCACATCAAAATCGCTAATGGGGCCGTCTGCCACCTTGAGGCCGTTGCGCATGATCATGACCGAGTCCGCGATCTCCTGAACCTCGCTCAGCTTATGGCTGACGAACAGGATGGAGATACCTTTCTCTTTCAGGCTGCGGATGACCCTGAATAGTGCCTCAACTTCTTTCTGAGTCAGCGCCGTGGTGGGCTCATCCATGATGATCAGCCGGGCATTTTGCAGCAGGGCCCGCGAGATAGCGATGAGCTGGCGGTCGGCGACGGGCAGATCGCCCACGACAGCATCAAGATCGACATCCACGTCGATGAGGGAGATGGCCTCCTCGGCAATGCGGCGGACCTCGCGCCACTTCACGAGGCGGGCCCCTCTGGCAAGCTGGTAGTTGAGGGCGATATTCTCAGCAGCGGTCAGGTTAGGGAACAACGAGAAGTCCTGGTAGATCACCTGGATCCCCTCGTTGATTGCATCGATGGGGTGCAGGTTGCGGTAATGCTTGCCGTTGATGTAAATCTCGCCGCTGGTAGGGTGGTAAACACCGGCGATGATCTTGATCAACGTCGACTTACCAGAACCGTTTTCCCCTACCAGGCAGCGGATCTCCCCGCGCCCGATCGAAAGACTGACACCATCAAGTGCCTGCACGCCTGCAAAGTTCTTGCTGACGTTGCTGACCCTCAGTAGTTCTTGATCCATGTGACTCTGTCCAGTCGTATCTAACGGTAGTACCGTGTTGACAGCACAAATATCATATCAGGTCAAGGGGAGCGGCCAGCCAGAGGATACTCTAACTGGCCGCTCAGAGTTGCTATGCTAGGCCATCAGCGGCATGGGGGTTAGAAGTTCCACTCCGCCAAGTTCTCGGCGGTCACGTCAACCCACGCCTGGCCATAGAAGACCTTACCAACCAGCTGGACGCTCTCGTAGCCCGTCAGGCCCAGGTCCATGCCGTCGGTCGGGGTCTCGCCCTGCAGTACCATGAGAGCGATCTGGTTGCAGGCATAGCCCGCCAGCGCCGGGTCCCAGAAGCTGATCAGGTCGACCGCGCCGGTCTCCAGCAGCGCGCCGGCCATCGAGGGCAGGCTGGTGCCGACGACAGCGATCTTATCCTGGAGGCCAGCTTCCTCAACGGCCTGGCCGAATCCCACGACGTCGTTTGCCGAGCTGCCCTGCATACCCTTCAGGTTGGGGTAGGCAACCAGCAGCTCACGGCCACGCTCGTAGGCGGTTTGTGCGTCGTCGTAGGACTCGTTCTTGTCACCCATCAGGGTCATGTTAGGATAGGTGGCACGCTGATGTTCGATGGCAGCATCGATCCACTCATTGTGGGTGGTGGAAGTAAGCGAGCCGACGAACACTACGTACTCGCCCTCAGCCTCCATGCGCTCCGCCAGGTGATCCATCAGGTGGCGGCCGTAAGCGGCGTTGTCGAAGGCCTCGATGTCATAGTCAACGTTCTGCTGGTTGGAGGCCTCATGGCTCACCACAACCACACCCTCCTGACGGGCGCGGGCGAGCACCGGCTCAACCGCCTCGGGCTGGAAGGGGATGATGCACAGCGAGTCGATACCCTGCGCCAGCAGGTCCTCGATCACCTGAACCTGCAGAGCGGCATCGGCCTGGGACGGCCCCTGCTGGAAGGCGGTCACGTTGTCGTGATCCGCATCGAACTGCCTGATACCCTCTTCCATGCGGTCAAACCAGCCCACACCGGTCAGCTTGACGACGGTGGCCATGGTGTAGGTCTCGCCCTCGCCACCCTCAGCCGGCTCACCGGCGGCAGGCTCCTCAGCCGGCGCGGCGCAGCCTGCCAGCACCAGAGCGAACACCAGAAGGCCGATCAGCAAGAATGTGCGTTTCATTTGTACTCTTCCTCTCAATTGATCCTTGTTATAGGCTTCGAACTCATTTGCAGAACAGATGGGTGACTGCATTGTGCTTTTCGGGTATATGGGGCCCTCCTCTCCTTGCAGTGAGCTTCTGAAGAAGCCCGGCACCGTGGCGCCGCGCTTACTTCACCATCTCGTTGAACTCGACCTTCTCGCCTTCCGGCCCGCGGATCATGAAGTACTTCACTCCTTTATCGAACAGGGGCAGGGGAACCGGAGCGTCCTCGATCATATGCATACCCGCCGCCTTCAGCTCCTCATAAGCCCGGTCGGCATCCAGTACATCGAGGGCGATATGGTCGATTATGCCATCCCTGCGGCTTCTGATCGCATCGTGATCGGCCTCCGCAAGGCGGACAAACTCCAGGACGAAACCGTCCTTCTCCATCAGGGAGACACGGACAGCATCGTGATCGCCGGCAGGCACCTCGCCATAGGCGATCTCTTTGAAGCCAAACTGGCTGTAAAATGCTTTCGAACGCTCCAGATCGGTGACCATGATGCCAAGATGGTTCCAGGCGCCGATATTAGCTGTGCGGCGCCGGGGATCGAGGTGCAGAGCCTGGGCCATCTCTACCTTCTCGCCAAAAGGCCCCTTGAAGAAAACGTACCTGACGCCCTTCTCAAAGATCGGGAAGGAGAGCGGGCCGTCAGGCGTTACCTCCGGGTGAAGTTCAGCCCCGCGCCCCAGCATCTCCTGCATGGCCGCAGCAGCATCACACACATCAATGGCCATATGATCGATATGGCCATGCGTACGCGTGCGCACCTCGTCGAGGTCTTTAGGGGTTAGCTGGACCAGCTCCAGCACCATGCCGTTCAAGTTGAGGAAAGCCAGTTTGATGTCACCGTCGGGCGTGTGGATGACAGGCTCATAGGTCACCTGGCAGCCGAGTCTGGTGGTATACCAGGCTTTTGCCTTCTCAATGTCGGGGACGAAGATGCCGAGGTGCTGAACACTTTGCAGATTGCCTTCAAGCAACATACATCATCTCCGCAGGGTAAAGGAGGATCACAGCCGCTAAAGGGCAGCGCTACGCACTCATGAGGCCGCCTCCGGCTCTGCGAGGAGCACGGTGATGCCGCGGCTCTCAAACTCACTGACAATCTCGGGTGGGGCAAGCCAGTCTGTCACCAGAATATCCACTGCCTCCAGAGGGGCTATTGAGATCAGACGGCTAACCCCCAGCTGGCTGCTGTTGGCCAACACCACAATCTGCTTGGCATGCTCCAGGATCGCCTGCTTGATCAACACATCCTCGTGGCTGGAACCTGTGATGCCATGTGTTGCTGACAGCCCCTCCACCTCAATGAAAGCCTTATCGACTCTGAATGCGCGGAAGGCCCGCATCGCGATATGGCCGGTCATGCCCATACTACCGGGCTGGATGATACCGCCGCTGACAATCAGGCGGATGTTCGGAGCCTGAGTGAGCACGTTGGTAATGTACAGCCCTGACGTGACGATAGTCAGCTCCGGTATGCCAACCAGCCTGCGGGCCAGCTCAAATGCGATGGGGCCAACGTCTAACGAGAGGCTGCATCCTTCGTGTACCAGCGACGCAGCTTTACGGGCAACAGCTGCGCTGCGGTGATTGTTGTCCGAATAACCGGGCCTCTGAAATGGCTCGGCGGTATGCTGCTGACGCATGACCGCTCCACCATGAACCCTCTCCACCAGCCCACGCTCCGATAAAAGCCGCAGATCGCGTCGAATGGTCATCTCCGAGACATCCAGCGCCTGGCACAGCTCGCTGACTGAGATCGAGCGGCGACTCTCAACAAGCGTCAGGATCAGCTTCCGTCTCTCTGCTGGCAGCACTCGCCACCCTCCGACGATGGGCCTGGCCGGCCCCGGCTCACTATGGGTCTGGTGTGGTGGGATAGATCGAATGTCGGTTTGTGTGCTTTTATGATCGAATGCTAAACCCCTAATGTTCGATTGTCAAGGAGAGGCGGTAAAACAAGGCCGGGAGGCACACAGAATCGCACAATTGTGACAGCTTCTACCGGGCCAACGAAGATCGTTGACAGGATACAGGTTCTATTTTAGGATGAAATCATAGCATTTGTGAAATTAATTATCACATATGTATACCAGCAGCCTCACTCTATCATGATCCCTGAAACCTCGTCAAGAGGTTTCCTTCTCAACTGCACAGGCAGGGCGACAATGAGCCGTACTTGGAAGCAGTATGACCGCGAACAGCTCCTGGCCGATGTGGCGGAGATGTACTATGAAGGAGGGCTGACCCAGCAGGCCATTGCCGCCACCATTGGCCTGACGCGCTCTGCTGTGTCGCGGTTGCTGACGGAGGCCCAGGAGCGCGGCATCGTTGAGATACGCATTCACCGCCCTCTCTATTTCGATAACAACATAGCCAGCGAGCTGGCTGGCCGCTTCAAGCTCAAGGCTGCTCATGTACTGCTGTGGCGCACAGGCAGCTACGATAAGCTGCGGCGGCAGCTTGGCGAGGTGGGGGCACGCGTGCTGGCCGACCTGCTGCCGCCGGGCGGTTCGATCGGGCTGACCTGGGGCACAACGATCAAGACCACTGTTGACGCGCTGGCGCAGCACAAACCGCCGATCGGGAAGGTCGTGCAGCTTGTGGGGGCGGTCGGCGCGCGCAACCCCAGCTATGATGCGCACGGTCTGGTGCAGTATCTGGCCGGCGCGCTGGGCTGCGAGCCGGTCTATTTGCATGCGCCGTTTCTGGTGGAGAACGAGCAGGTCGCTCGGTCTCTGCGGGAAACAGCCGGCCTGAAGGATGCGATCCAGGCGGGGCGCAGCTGTGACGTGATTCTGGTGGGCATTGGCAGCATCGACACCCAGTATTCCAGCCTGTATCTCGGTGGCCACATCACCCTGGCAGAGCTGAAAGACCTGCGTGCTGCGGGGGCGGTGGGCGACGCCTGCGGCTATCACTACAATATCAACGGGCGCCGCGTGGCAGCGGAGTTCCACTGCCGACTGGTGGGCATCGCACGCGAGGACCTGCTCGCCGCGCGGCTGCGGCTGGGCATCGCCGGCGGGTTGTCCAAGGTTGAGGCTCTGCTTGGCGCCCTGCGCGGCGGCTATATCAATGTGCTGGTCACTGACAGCACAACGGCTGGCGAGGTGCTGCGGCTTGACAGGGAAAGGCCACATGCCCCCGCGAACGAGAGCCGGTAAGCCCACCGGCCTTGAACAACACCCCCCAAACCAGGAGGAGGCACAGTGAGTAGTAAGTGGACATCCAGGCGGCGTGTGGAGACCGCGCTGATGCATCAGGAGCCAGACCGTGTCCCGCTGGACATGACCATCACCAGCATCCCTTACGCCCGCCTGCGCGAGTATCTCGGCCTGCCACCAGATGAGAACATGAAGGCCGACCGATTCGGGGAGGTGATCCCCGGCACTGACTTGCTGGAGGCGCTGGGGATTGACATCATCTCGCTCAAGCTGCGCGGCCCGGACCACTCCATCGCCCCCCCACCCGCGACAGATGGGACGGTGTTTGACGAGTGGGGGGTGGGGCGCCAGCGAATCGATCTGCCGGGCGGCGGTTTTCTACTGGAGGTAACCCATTCACCCCTAAAGGGACTGGACCCCCACGAGATCGATCTGGACGCCTATCCCTGGCCCGATCCTCACGACCCCGGGCGGGTTCGCGGCCTGGAAGCAGAGGCCCGACATCTGTATGAGCATACTGACCTGGCACTGATAGGCCGTTTTGGCGGCACAATCATGGAACTGGCGGCGTTCATCCGGGGGTATGAGGACTGGATGATGGACCTCGTCATGTACCCCCAGTTCGCTATTGATCTGATGAACCGCATCGCTGACATTCAGATCGCGCTGGACGAGGCCGGGATCGCAGCAGCCGGGCGCTACCTGAGCATTTTCAAGTTGAGCGGGGAGGACCTGGGGATGCAGGACCGCCCGCTGTTCTCGCAAAAGGTGTGGCAGGAGGTGCTACGCCCTGTGCTGAGCCGCCGCTGGAAGGCTGCCCGCGCAGCCCTTGACCGGTATGATGCCCGGCACGTTAAGCTGCTGCTTCACTCAGATGGCGCGATCCGTAGCTTCATCCCGGACCTGATCGCGGATGGTGTGGACGCCCTGGACCCGATCCAGGTGCACTGCGCCGGCATGGAGCTGGATGGCTTGAAGCGGGACTTCGGCCAGTACATCACCTTTCATGGGGCGGTAGATACCCAGCAGGTATTAAACCTCGGCACGCCGGAGATGGTTGAGGCCGAGGTGAAGCGAGTGCTACATGACCTCGGGCCGGGGGGCGGGCTGATCGTCGCGCCGGTGCATAACGTGCAACCCGACGTGCCCCCTGAAAACCTCGTGGCGATGTGCCGTACGGTGCATGAACACGGGCGCTATCCGTTGAAACTGTAATCCATTTAATTTTTAAGGAGAGGTCATCTCATGGATTCATTGCTAAAGGATGTTTATCAGGCCATCGTCACTGGCAACCGCAGCGCTGCCCCGGAGGCTGTCCGCGCTGCGCTTGATGCCGGGATCCCGGCAGACATCATTTTGCAGGAGGCGCTGATCAGCGCCATGACAGAGGTGGGGCAGCGGTTCGAGACAGGTGAGTACTTCGTGCCGGAGATGCTGATCGCCGCTCACGCGATGAAGGCAGGGCTAGCCCTGCTCAAACCTCTGCTGGTCGAGAGCGCCGCCCCAACAATGGGCACAGTGGTGATCGGCACCGTGAAAGGCGATATGCATGACATTGGCAAGAATCTGGTGGCCATGATGCTTGAAGGCGCAGGCTTCAACGTGATCGACCTGGGAACCGACGTCGCCCCGGCCCGGTTCATCACAGCCACGCAGGAGCACGGGGCGAATATCATCGCCATGTCAGCCCTGCTGACCACCACGATGCCCTCGATGAGGATGACGATCGAAGCTGTCGAGGAGGCAGGCCTGCGCGATCGGGTGCGCATTATGGTGGGGGGGGCCCCGGTGACGGCTGATTTCGCCGCTCAGATCGGGGCAGACGGCTTTGCACCGGATGCCAGCCGGGCAGCGGCGCTGGCCAAAACGCTGGTGGTGTGACGGCTCTCCCACACAGGCCGGGCATTTATCTATAGAGATTTGCTGATGTATAAGCTCTGCTGGATTGCCAGCAGTTTGAAAAAGGTATCTACTTGTGATAGCATACTTGTGATAATTGCCACAACGCCGAAGATGCACTCTTAACGTTAGCTTAGAACGACCGCTTTCCCTAATTAACAAAAACAGATACTATTGCGTGAAGGCTTCGGGATCGAGCACTGATTCTGCGCCTGACGGCCCAAAACGCCCTGTGCGATCCACATGATGTACAGCTGTTATGCAGGAGTGCCCCACGTGCTTTACGAGCAGTATTTACCCATAGCCATCCTGTTTCTGGTAGCCACTGCAGTCGCGATGGTGGTGGTGTTCGCCTCCACCATCCTGGGCCCCAAAAAGCCCAGCAGCAAGAAGCTCGCACCTTACGAGTCCGGCATGGCGCCGATTGGGCCTGCGGTGCGGCGGCTTCCTGTGAAGTTTTACCTGGTCGCTGTGCTTTTCATCCTGTTCGATGTTGAGATCATCTTCCTGCTGCCTTATGCTGTGCGGGTGCGAGAGCTGGGCGTCTACGGGTTGATCGTCGCAGGTATCTTCGTATTCGTTCTCACGATCGGCTTACTGTATGAGTGGAAGAAGGGAGCCCTGGAATGGGACTAGCGACGGGGCAGGAGCAGAAAACCGGCGAGCTGGGCTTCGCCACCACCACACTTGAGCAGGCCGTCAAGTGGGCACGCACCCGTGCCATGTGGCCGGTGCTGTTCGGGTTGGCCTGCTGCGCCATCGAGATGATGAGCACCCAGGCCTCGCATTACGACCTCTCGCGCTTCGGCATGGAGCTGATGCGGGCCTCACCACGCCAGAGCGATTTGATGATCGTGGCCGGGCGCGTCAGCCGCAAGATGGCGCCTGTGCTACGCCGACTGTATGACCAGATGCCCGAACCCAAATGGGTGATCTCAATGGGAGACTGCGCAAGCTGTGGCGGGATATTCAACAACTACGCCATCCTGCAGGGCGTGGATGAGATCGTGCCGGTCGATGTCTATATCGCTGGCTGCCCGCCGCGCCCGGAACAGCTGATGCATGGCATCCTGACCCTACACGACAAGGTCATGCGCGAGCGCGCCTTCAGTAAGAGCAAGGGATAACTCACAGCAGCGCTGCCTGCCGACAACGTGCAGGCAGCCTTTATCGTTGTCAGGCAGGGGCAAGTATGTCAAACCTGATGGTGCTGGCCAACAAGATCAAAGAGAAGTTTCCCGAAGCGGTGGAGGACATCATCGAGTTCCGCGATGAGGTGACAGTCGTCGTTGCCCCGGAGGCTATCGTTGAGGTAGCCACGTTCTGCCGCGATGACGCTGAGCTGCAGTTCAACATGCTGTCGGCCCTGTCCGGGGTAGATTACTATCCTGAGGAGCCTCGCTTTGCTGTGAACTACGTGATGAACTCACTCCCGCTGAACCACACCCTGCGGTTGAAGGTGTACGTGCCGGGCGACAACCCGGAGATCCCCACCGTGACTGGTGTGTGGGCGGTGGCCAACTGGCCAGAGCGCGAGGTATACGACATGTTCGGGGTGCGCTTCAAAGGGCATTACAACATGCGCCGCATCCTGCTGCCTTACGACTGGACCGGCCATCCGCTGCGCAAAGACTATCCGCTGGGCTATGAAGAGGTGCAGTTCAGCTTTAACTACGAGCGCGTTCAAAGCCAGAAGCCCCACCCCCGGGAATAACTTCCCCAGGGGAGCGGCACACGGAACATAGCCGGCCGCTGCTGGCCTGATTAGATGGAATGGTGACGGCACGATGCTCTCTCGATTTGACCTGATACACGCGACAGACATTGAGACCGATCAGAAGACGATCGAGCTGGCGCTGGACCAGCTTCGCGGGCGCGTCAGCGAAGAAGCCTTCACGGGTGACACGCTGCTGCTCAACATGGGGCCGCAGCACCCCAGCACTCATGGTGTGCTGCGCGTGCTGCTGGAGCTGGACGGTGAGACGATTGTGAGCTGCCTCCCAGATATCGGCTATCTGCACACCGGTATCGAGAAGAACATGGAGGCTAAAACCTTCGAAAAAGCCCTGGTCATGACCGACCGGATGGACTACCTGAACAACCTGGGCAATAACCTCACCTACTGCCTGGCTATCGAGAAACTGGTTGAGTTGGATGTGCCGCCCCGTGCCCAGTACATCCGGGTGATCCTGGCCGAGCTGCAGCGCATCTCCAGCCACCTGGTGTGGCTGGCCACGCACATCCTCGACCTGGGTGCGACCAGCGTAATGCTCTACTGCTTCCGTGACCGGGAATACATCCTCGATCTGTTCGAGCTAGTCTCCGGTCAACGCATGATGACCAGCTATATCCGGCCCGGCGGGCTGTGGCGCGACATCCCCCCCGACTTCATCCCCGGCGTGCGTAAGTTCCTGCGCTATGAGCCTAAGAAGCTGGATGACTATCACCGCCTGCTGGATGCCAACCCCTTCTTCATCGACCGGACCAAAGGCATTGGTGTGATCCCCCCGGAGATCGCGATCAACTGGGGGCTGACCGGGCCGCTGCTGCGCGGCTCTGGCGTGAACTACGACGTGCGCAAGGCTTACCCTTACAGCAGCTACGATCACTTCGAGTTCGATGTGCCCCTGGCAACAGACGGTGACATTTACTCCCGCTACCTGATCCGCATGGAGGAGATGCGCCAGTCACTGCGCATCATCGAGCAGGCGCTGGATCGGCTGCCCGATGGGCCATTCCGCAGTAACAACCGCAAGTTCGTCCCGCCGCCCCGCTCCGAGCTTGGCACCAGCATGGAGGCGGTGATCCATCACTTCAAGCTGTGGACCGAGGGCTTCAAGGCGCCAAAGGGCGAAGTGTATGTGCGCACCGAGTCGCCGCGCGGCGAGCTGGGCGTCTATCTGGTGGGCGACGGCGGGCCAAAGCCCTACCGCGTGCATGTGCGTACACCATCGTTCTATAACCTGCAATCGCTTGAATGGATGGCGCCTGGCCACATGGTAGCAGACCTGGTTGGCATCATCGGCAGTGTGGATTTCACCCTGGGCGACTGCGATCGGTGAGCGATCGAAGGGCAGAAAACGAGAACATCATGGGTCAGCTACTCGAAAAACACAGAGAACGCATTGAGCATCACCTGGCAAAATATCCTGACAAGCTCTCGGCAGTCATGCCGCTCCTGTACATCGCACAGGAGGAATATGGCTACATCACCGATGAAGCCATGCACGAGGTGGCCGAGATTGTGGACACCGACGTAACGCACGTGCGTGGCATTGTCGGTTTCTACACAATGTACTACGACAAACCAAAGGGCAAGTATCTGATCCAGGTGTGCACCGATCTGCCCTGTGCCCTGGTGGGGGCGGAGAAGGTCAGCGAGCGCATCTGCGAGCACCTGGGCGTGCAGCCCGGCCAGACGACGGAAGATGGGCTGTTCACGGTTGAGAACGTGATGTGCATCGGCGCCTGTCACCGCGCCCCGGTGATGCAGGTGAACTTCCGCTTCCGGGAGGGCCTCACCGAAGAAGAGGCGATCAAGATCATCGAAGACCTGCGACGTGAGCACGAAGCCAGTAAGCCTTTTAGCGAGGGATGAAGAAACCCTTGCCCGTGACCATGCGCGGCTGATCGCGCTGTGGGAGGCTGCCGGGCTGCCCTACAAGCTCACCGGGCGCGACTCGCTGGAGGCCTTCGCCCGGCAGCAGGCCGGTGGCCAGCAAACGGTGCTGGGGGTGGAGGCCGAGGATGGCAAACTGATCGGTGCCGTGATCGCCACTCACGATGGTCGCAAAGGCTGGATCAACCGGCTGGCGGTCCACCCGGATTACCGGCGACAGGGTATCGGGCGGCAGCTCATCACCGCCGCAGAAGACGCTCTGAAAGCGCAGGGCATGACAGTGATCGCGGCGTTGATCGAACCGGAGAATGAGGTGTCCCTGGCGGTGTTCATTGCAGCCGGGTATGTCGAATGGCCCGGCCTGCATTATGTTAGCAAGCGCGAGAGCAAAGATAGCTAGCCGGGCAGGTGACACTGACGCCGAACAGTCAGATGGTTGGAGAGGGACAGTCCCGTGATACAACAGACATTCCTTGTTTTACGCAATCGCGAGATCCCCAACATCCGGAATATCGATGTCTACCTGGCGCACGGCGGGTACGAAGGCCTCAAGAAAGCCGTCCAGCACCAGCCGGATGAGGTGATCGACATCGTCAAGGCCTCCGGGCTACGTGGGCGCGGCGGGGCAGGGTTCCCGGCGGGGGTGAAATGGGGCTTTGTACCCAAGAACGTATTCCCCAAATACATCGCCGTCAATGCCGACGAGAGCGAGCCGGGCACGTTCAAAGACCGCGAGATCATGGAAGAGAACCCCCACCAGATGCTGGAAGGGGCGCTGATCGCCGCTTACGCCATCCAGGCTGAGACGATCTACATTTATATCCGCGGTGAGTACTGGCACATCGCCGACCTGCTGGATGAGAAGATCGAAGAGGCCCGCCGAGCGGGCTTTGTGGGCAAGAACATCCTGGGGACCGGCTGGAGCTGTGAAATTTATACCCACCGGGGGGCGGGCGCTTACATCTGCGGTGAGGAGACGGCCCTGCTCAACTCACTGGAAGGCAAGCGCGGCCAGCCCCGTGTTAAGCCTCCCTTCCCCGCCACCAATGGGCTATACAACCAGCCAACGGTGATCAACAACGTGGAGACACTGGCCTGCGTGCCTTATATCCTGGTCAACGGTGCGGAGGCATTCCGCCAGTACGGCACCGAGAAAAGCACCGGTACCAAGATATTCTGCCTGAGCGGGCATGTCAGGAACCCCGGCAACTACGAGCTGCCAATGGGCGGCGAGACCACCCTGCGCAGGCTGATCTTCGAGCTGGGCGGGGGCACACCCAGCGGCCTGCCCGTGAAGGGCATCCTGCCTGCCGGGGCCAGCGCGGCCATCCTGCCCGCTATCGATGAGGTGCTGGATACACCGCTGGATTACGAGTCGCTGGCGCCGTTCGGCACCGGCCTGGGATCTGCCTCGGTCATCATTCTCGACGAGTCGGTTGACATGACCTGGGCTGCCGCCAAGATGGTGAAGTTCTTCGCGCATGAGTCATGCGGCCAGTGCACACCGTGCCGCGAAGGGACCTACTGGCTGGAGCGACTGTATGAACGCCTGGAGGACGGGCACGCCGATCTCATCGACGTGGAGACGATGAACAGCGTTGCCTCGCAGATGAAGGGTAAATGTATCTGCGCGCTGGGCGAGTTCGCTGTGAACCCGGTGCTTGCAACGATCAGGCACTTCCGGGCCGACTACGAGCGTGCCGCCCGGGAAGCCGAGGCAGAAGCCGGGCCAGAGGCCCGCACAGAGCCGGGAATGGAGGCCGCAGGTGAGCCTGCGGGCGCTTCCGCCGATTGAGACAACATGACGCGAACGACGTGGATCTCACTCAGGACACGATATGATGGCTAATAAAGAACAGAAGCTCGTCAGGCTGATCATCGACGATGTGGAGTACCAGGTACCGGAGGGCATGAACCTGGTCGATGCGGCGAAGCTGTGCGGCAATGACATCCCGGTGTTCTGCTATCACCCCAAGCTGGGGCATGCCGCCAACTGCCGCATGTGCCTGGTTGAGCTGGGTACCCCGCGGCCCAACCGCGAAACCGGCGCAATGGAGCTGGCCTGGTTCCCCGGGCTGGTGACGGCCTGCAACCAGTATGTGACGGATGGCATGGCGATCCGTACTACCACCAAACGGGTGGAGGATGGCCGCCGTGAGATCCTGGAGTTCCTGCTGTCGAGCCATCCGCTCGACTGCCCGATCTGCGACAAGGGAGGTGAGTGCCCGCTGCAGAACCTCACCATGCGGCATGGCCCTGGCACCAGCCGCATGTACTGGGAGGATCGCATGCGACTGGGCAAGCACATTCCGCTTGGCGAGCTGATCTATCTCGACCAGGAGCGCTGCATCCACTGTGCACGCTGCATCCGTTTTCAGGAGATCATCGCCGATGACCCGGTGCTGAGCTTCGACAAGCGCGGGCGCAAGCAGCAGATCATCACGCACAGTGACCCCGGCTTTGACAGCATCTTCTCCGGCAATACCACCGACATCTGCCCGGTGGGCGCGCTGACCACAGCGGATTTCCGCTTCAATGCCCGCCCCTGGGAGATGCAGCAGGTGGCGACGCTCGACTCACATACGCCCGAAGGCAGCAACATGTACTTCGACACCCGCACCGACCGGCTGGCGGGTGGGCGGACGACGATCAAGCGGGTGATGCCGCGCCAGAACGAGGAAGTCAACGAGATCTGGATCAGCGACAAGGCCCGCTTTGTGCGGCATTACATGGAGCACCCCGACCGACTGCAGACGCCGCTGATGCGCCGGGGCGGCAGGCTGGTGGAGGCGACCTGGGATGAGGCGCTGCACGAGATCGCTGCCCAGCTCCGCACTGCCGGGGATCAAATCGCAGCGCTAGCGGGGGGCCGGCTGAGCAACGAGGACCTGTTCGCCCTGCAGGCGCTGATGAGGAGCCGGGGCAGCCACAACCTCAGCCCCTACCCCGCGTGGGTGGCTGGTGCGCAGTATGTGGCGCAGGTGGGCGTGGGCAGCGGCACCAACCTGCTCGATGTGGGCGCAGGTGATGCGATCCTGGTAATTGCCAGCGACCTGCATGAGGAAGCCCCGATCTGGTGGCTGCGCGTGAAAGCCGCCGCCGAGCGCGGCGCCAGCCTGATCGTGGTGAACGGCCGGCCCACCCGGCTCGACAAGTTCGCCACGCATGTGATCCGCTGCGCCTATGGCGATGAGATCAACACGCTCAACGCCCTGGCCGTCGGATCGGGCGAGGGCGCCCTTGCTGCTGCGTCGGAAGCTTTCGGGGCAGCGCAGAACGGGATTGTGTTCGTGGGCGGTGAGGGGCTTGGTGCGGACAGCAGCGAGCGGCTGGCGCAGTCTGCGGCCCACCTGCTGATCGCCACCGGCCATGTGGGCCGCCCCAACAATGGGTTGATCGTGGTGTGGCCTGCCGCGAACACCCAGGGGGCTGCCGACATGGGCTTCAGCCACCGCTGGCTGCCGGGCTATTCCATGCTGGAGACGCCGGGGCTGGGGTATGATGCGATCCTGAGCGGGTTGAAGCACAACGACCTGAAGGTGGTGATCATCGCCGGTGCCGACCCCGTGTTCGACGATGCTGCTGCCGAGGATGCGCTGCGCTCAACCAACGCGTTCATCGTCGTACAGGACATGTTCCTGACAGCGACCGCCGAGCTGGCAGACGTGGTGCTGCCCACCCAGAGCATCGCAGAGCGTGAGGGCACCTTCACCAGCGGCGAGCGCCGTGTGCAGCGCTTCTATCCGGCGATAGAGCCGCTGGGCCAGAGCAGGCCGGACTGGCTCATTGCACAGAGCATTGCGCAGCAGTTGGGCGGTGATGCACCGCTGGCCACCGCCTCTCTGGTTTTCAAGGCGATCACCTCACAGGTGCCACAATACGCCGGGATGAGCTATATGAAGCTGGCACAGGTCAGGCCGCAGATGCCTGACGTGGGTGGTGAGGACCTCTACTATGGGGGTACAGCGTTCACCAACCGGCACGGGCTGGGAATGCAGTGGGCCGCCACTGCCGAGACAGAAGGCGCCGCACCGTTGATTGACCCGGCGTCAGGCGACACCCCGCTGCAGGCCGATGAGGGCCGTCTGGTGATTGTGCCTGTGACCGTGCTGTATGACCGTGAGCCGCTGGCCCAGAAAACTGACCTGCTGGAGCAGCGCGTCCCCGCCCCCCACATGCGGCTGAGCCCCGCCGATGCCCGGCAGCTCGGTATCCGCGATGGCGATCTGCTGAGCTTTGAGGTGGATGGCCGCGCGGTGACCGTCAGCGCCGTAATCGACGCCGGGATGCCGCAGGGTGTCGCGGTCACGCCGCGCCGCCTGCAGCGGCAGGGTGCGCCCCGTGCAGCAGTGGCTGCCGGCGTGGTCAAACTGGAGAAGATCGAAGTATGAGCGACCTGACAACCCTCCTGATCGACTCGCTCGTCAAATCGGTGATCATCGTCGTGGGGCTGGCCGGAGGCTTCGCCTACACAACGGTGCTGGAGCGCCGCTTCATCGCCCGGCTGCAGGTGCGCATCGGGCCGAACCGGGCGGGGCCCTGGGGCTTGCTGCAGCCGGTCGCGGATGGCATCAAGCTGTTTGTCAAAGAGGACATCATCCCGGCCAATGCCGATAAGGTGATCTTCACCCTGGCCCCGGCGATCACCGCTGTGCCCGCGCTGATCGTGCTGGCGGTTGTGCCGCTAGGCGGCGAGATCAACCTGTTTGGGTACAAAACCACGCTGGGCATCGCCGACCTTAACGTCGGGGTACTGTACATCATGGCCGTCACCTCGATCGCCGTATACGGCATCGTGCTGGCGGGCTGGTCGTCCAACAACAAGTACGCGATGATGGGCGGCCTGCGCTCCTCAGCCCAGATGATCAGCTACGAACTGGCCATGGGTCTCTCGATACTGGCCCCGGTGATGGTGGTTGGCTCCATGAGTCTGGGCGACCTGATCGACTACCAGGCCAACATCTGGCTGGTGTTCCTGCAGCCTGTCGCGGCGGCGATCTTCACCATCACGGTATTTGCCGAGACAAGCCGCTCTCCGTTTGACCTGCCCGAGGCGGAGCAGGAGCTGACCGCGGGCTACCATGCGGAGTACAGCGGGATGAAGTTCGCCGGGTTCTTCATGGCTGAGTATGTCAAGATGATCGCCATGAGCGCTATCGCCGCCTCGCTGTTCTTCGGCGGCTACCGGCTGCTCGGGCTGGAGAACCTGCTGGGCGGCTGGATGGGGCCGATCATCCTGCTTGGCAAGATCGTTCTGGGGTTGATGGGCTTCGTCTGGGTGCGGGCCACCCTGCCGCGCATCCGCTACGACCGGCTGATGGCGTTTGGATGGAAGATTCTGCTGCCGGTCTCGCTGGCGAACGTCGTCGTCACTGCCGTGCTGCTGGTGCTGGGTGTGTTCCCAACTTTCTAAAAGGCAGCGGAAGCAAGACTCTCGACAGGATTCGGAGTAAGGGAAGCCGGAGCATGATAAAAGAAGTTGTCGCCGTTCTTGAAGGTATGTTCACAGTGCTCAAGCACCTGGTGCAGCCGCCGGTGACGATACAGTACCCGGAGGAGAAGCGGCCGTTTGCCCAGCGATTTAAGGGACGCCATGAGCTGAAGCGTTATGACAACGGCCTGGAGAAGTGTATCGGCTGCGCGCTATGCGCGGCAGCCTGCCCTGCCGATGCGATCTGGGTTGAGGCTGCGGAGAACACCGACGAGGAGCGCTATTCGCCCGGTGAGCGCTACGCCAGGACTTACGAGATCAACATGCTGCGCTGCATCTTCTGTGGATACTGTGAAGATGCCTGCCCCACTGAGGCCATTGTGCTTGAAGATCACTACGAGCTTTCATACTACGACCGGCGGAGCGCCATCTTCACCAAGGAGATGCTGCTCGTCCCGCCACCGCCGGGGGCGCCGGACACACCGATCCGGGTCAAGCCCGGGATGTTTGACCGCGCTATCCCTGAGATGGAAGACCCTAAATAAGGGGTATTGAAAATGGCAGGCACGATCGTTTTCATCGTTCTGGCTGTGACCGCCATTGCGGCGGCGGTGGGGCTGCTGACCAGCTCGAACGCCGTACATGCAGCGCTGTTCCTGGTGATCAACTTCACCTGCGTGGCGCTGTTTTACCTGGGCCTTAACGCCCCCTTCCTGGCGGTGGTGCAGATCACCGTCTACGCCGGGGCGATCATGGTCCTGTTCCTGTTCGTGATCATGCTGCTGGGTGCAGAGCGTGTGCCGCTCTCATCCCGCCTGCGCTGGCAGACTCCGCTGGCGACAGTGCTGGTGATCGCGCTGATCGCGGCGACCGCGTTCATCCTGACCAGCCCCGACATCGGTGTCAGCCTGGCTGACCCGGCCCCACTCGGCAGTGCCGCACTGGACAATGAGGGGTTCGGCAGCCCGGCCAGCGTGGGGGAATCCCTGTTCATCGATTACGCGCTGCCCATGCAGATCGTGGGGCTGCTGCTGCTGGTTGCCATGATCGGGGCGGTGGTGCTGACCAGGGACGAGAAGCCGCGCAAGAAGCGCCGCATGAAGTGGGAGGAACTGCTCGAAAGCGGCAAGTATATCGAGACGCTGAATGAGTAGCTTGCTGTATGGGCAGCTTTAGGCCCGTCTCCCTGAATGAGCTGGGGAATGCATGATGCTTAGCGAAACGAACTTTCTGGTGCCAACAACGTGGTACATTGTGCTCAGTGCGGTGTTGTTTGCGCTGGGCGTGGCTGGCGTGCTGCTGCGGCGGAACGCTATTCTGATCTTCATGTCCGTTGAGCTGATGCTCAACGCGGCCAACCTGGCATTTGTGGCCTTTGCACGGTCCTTTCTTGACCTGGGCGGACAGGTGTTTGTGTTCTTCGTGATGACGGTGGCGGCAGCCGAGGTTGCCGTTGGCCTGGCGCTGATCGTCTCGATCTTCCGCACGAAGCAGAGCATCGACATCGACGAGCTGCACCAGATGGAAGGCTAGCTGAGGCAAATCCAAGCAGAACAGGAAGTACCGGATGGAACTGTTCTCACTGATCCCGCTTATCCTGATGTTCCCGTTTGCCGGGGTGCTGATCAACCTGTTCCTGGGGCGCAGGCTGATGCCCCGGCGCAACAGCGTGGCCCCCGGCGTGATCGCCAGCCTGCTGGCCGGGCTGTCTTTTGTGATCGCCGTGCTGATGTTCATTGGCCTGCTTAGCCACCCCCAGGGGGCCGAGGTGCCACTGTTCTCATGGATGGCCATCCAGTCAGGTGATTTCCTGCTGGATATCTCGTGGAACCTGCGGGTCGATACACTCTCAACAGTGATGATGCTGGTTGTGACGGGCGTCGGCACGCTGATCCACATCTACGCAATCGGCTACATGCAGGGCGATATTGAGGAACAGATCGCCAAGCGCGGCTATACCGATGAGGAGGCACTGGAGTTCAAGCGACGCCGCTACTCACGTTTCTTCACTTTCTTCAACCTGTTCCTCGGCTCGATGCTGATCCTGGTCACCGGCAGCAGCTTCCTGGTGATGTTCGTCGGCTGGGAGCTGGTGGGGCTGTGCTCGTACCTGCTGATCGGCTTCTGGTTCGACGACCCGGTCAAGGGCTGGCAGAACTCGGCAGCAGGCCGCAAGGCCTTCGTGGCCAACCGCGTGGGCGACTTCGGCATGCTGATCGCCGTGATGCTGATCTTCTGGACGTTCGGCACGCTGCAGTTCGACGATGTTTTCGCCCGCGCCGAGTGCATGAAGACCGCCGAGCAGGCCGCCTGCCTGACCGTGACCGCTGAGGATATGGCCCCCGCCAATGAGGGAGAAGGTGAGGAGCACGGCTCAGTGACGGGGATGCTGGCCCGGCTGGCGCTTTCGGAGGGCGGGCCAGAAGGGCCGTTCAACACGCGCATCCCGCTGGGGCCCTTCAACCCGACGCTGACGACCGTTGCCACGCTGATCACACTGTTCCTGCTGCTGGGCGCAACGGGCAAGAGCGCGCAGATACCGCTGTTCGTGTGGCTGCCGGACGCCATGGCTGGCCCCACCCCGGTCTCGGCACTGATCCATGCTGCCACCATGGTGACGGCGGGCATCTACATGATCACGCGCAGCAACGAGCTATACGCAATGGCCCCGCTCAGCGGCACGGTGGTGGCCGTGATCGGCGGGCTGACCGGGCTGGTGGCCGCCACGATCGCCGTGGCGCAATTTGATATTAAGCGCGTACTGGCCTATTCCACTATCAGCCAGCTTGGGTTTATGGTTGCAGCGGTGGGCCTGGGCGGGTACATCGCCGGCATCTTCCACCTGGCCACCCATGCCTTCTTCAAGGCGTTGCTGTTCCTCAGCTCCGGCTCGGTGATCCACGGGATGGAGCATGGGCATCATCACGTGGCACATGCGCATCACGGCGAACACCATGCAGATGAGCATGGCTTCGATCCGCAGGATATGCGCTACATGGGCGGCCTTTCCAAACACATGCCGATCACGACCTGGGTGTATATCATCGGCGCGCTGGCGCTGGCGGGTATCCCCCCGCTGGCGGGGTTCTGGAGCAAGGACGAGATTCTGCTGGACGCCAGCAAAGCGAACCCCCTGGTTTATGTGCTGCTGACCGTTGCGGCGTTCTTCACCGCGTTCTATATGGGGCGGCAGGTGTTCATGGTGTTCTTCGGGCAGGGGCGCAGTGAGGCGGCACGCCATGCCAAAGAAAGCCCTCCCGTGATGACCATCCCGCTGATCATCCTGGCGGCGCTCTCAGTGCTGGGCGGGCTGATGAACCTGCCATTTGAGGGGTTCCATCAGCTTGGTCATTGGCTGGAGGAAAGCGTGCGCTACGCACACATCGCCGGGTTCAACCCCACCGTCGCTGCCATTTCGACCGCGCTGGCGCTGATCGCCATCCTGCTGAGCTGGCTGGTCTACGGGCGCAGGCCGATGACCGAGGTGGAGGGCGAGCCGCTGTACGGCGCGGGGCCGGTGTTCACCTTCCTCAACCGCAAGTGGTACTGGGATGAGGCCTATGAGGCCATTTTCATCAACCCGTTCAAGCGGCTGGGCGACTTCCTGGCCATGGCGGTTGACTGGAAGTTCCTGCATGACTTTGTGCACGACAACATCATCGTAGATGCCTTCCGTGGATGGGGCCTGCTGTTGAGCAAGCCGATCGACAGTGGCATCATCGATGGCGCGGTGAACGGGATCGCGGAACTGATCGACGGGACATCGCGCGGCCTGCGGCGCACTCAGACGGGCTATGTGCGGAACTACGCGCTGGCTGTTGTGCTGGGTGTGGTGGCGATTATGGGCTATCTGCTCATTCGCTTCCTGCTGTAGGGAAAGTGCCTGTAGAGGCGCTGCTGAGTTCATCACACGCTATCGCTACCGCGAGGAACACGTATGACTGTTGAGCCAGTTTTCCCAACGTTTCTGACCATCCTGCTTGCCATCCCGCTGGTGGGCTTCATCATCGTGATGTTCACCCCCCGGGACCGGCACGAAGTGATCAAGTGGATATCACTGCTGTTCTCGGTGGTGACATTCGCCGTCTCACTGGTGCTGCTCAGCCAGCCGTTCAGCCGGAGCAGCGCAATGATGTGGTCGGGCGCTGTGCCCTGGATCCCTTCGGCGGGCATCAGCTACGCGCTGGGCGTGGACGGCATCAGCATCTGGCTGGTGCTGCTAACCACACTCATCACCCCGATCTCGGTGCTGTCGTCCTGGTCGGCCATCGAAGACCGCATCAAGGAATACTATGCCTCCATGCTGCTGCTGGAGACAGCCATGCTGGGTGTCTTCATGGCGCTGGACCTGTTCCTGTTCTACATCTTCTGGGAATTTACGCTGGTGCCGATGTACTTCCTGATCGGCATCTGGGGTGGGCCGCGCCGCCTGTATGCAGCGATCAAGTTCTTCCTGTACACGATGGCAGGCTCCCTGCTGATGTTGCTGGCGATCCTGTGGCTGGGCATCCAGGCCGGGAGCTTCCTGCTGCCAGATGTGTTGGCGCTGGATATCCCGGTGGGCCTGGGGCGCTGGCTGTTCCTGGCCTTCGCCATCGCCTTCGCCATCAAGGTGCCGGTGTGGCCGCTGCACTCCTGGCTGCCGGATGCCCACGTTGAGGCACCGACCGCAGGCTCGGTCATCCTGGCCGGTATCCTGCTGAAGATGGGCACCTACGGCCTGGTGCGCTTCAACCTGCCGCTGTTCCCGGAGGCGTCGCGCTTCTTCGCACCTTATATGGCGGCGCTCGCGGTGATCGGCATCATCTACGGCGCGTGGGTGAGCTTCGCCCAGACCGACGTGAAGAAGCTGGTCGCCTACTCCTCGGTGAGCCACCTGGGGTTTGTGGTGCTGGGAATCTTCTCGCTCAACGCCATCGGGTTGCAGGGTGCCATCCTGCAGATGATCAACCACGGCCTCAGCACGGGCGCGTTGTTCCTCCTGGTGGGCATGATCTATGAACGGCGGCACACGCGTGAGATGGATCAGTTCGGCGGCATCTGGAAGGTCATGCCGGTGTACAGCGCGATCATGCTGATCGTCACGCTGTCATCGATGGGCCTGCCGGGCCTGAACGGCTTCGTCGGTGAGTTCACCATCCTGCTCGGCTCGTTCAACTCAGAGGTGCTCTCACCGATCTTCACCGGGCTGGCTACTATCGGTGTGATCCTGGCGGCCGTCTACCTGCTGACCATGTTCCAGAAGGTCTTCCTGGGCCCGCTGGATAAAGAGGAAAATAAGAAGCTGACGGATATCACTCCGCGTGAGCTGATCACGGCGCTGCCGCTGCTGGTCCTGATCTTCGTGATCGGCATCTACGCGACGCCGTTCTTCCAGGTGATGGCCCCGTCGGTTCAGGCCCTGCTTGAGACAACCGCCCTGGTTGCTGTTCCTTAACCAGAGCAGAGGAAACCGTTGCTATGGACGTTCCAACGCTCGCATCGTTTAACCTGGCGGCCATCCTCCCCGTGCTGATTCTCTCGGCCTGGGGTGTGCTGCTGCTGGTGATTGATCTGTTCATCCCCCGGGATCATAAGGTCTGGACCGCCTGGCTGGCGATCGTCGGGCTGGTCGGCAGCGCCGTACTGCTGGCGGTGCAGGCCGGGGGAGTGTTCGGCAGGCTGCCTGCCACGGCATTTCAGGGTATGCTGGTCGTGGACGGCTTCGGGCTGTTCGTGCAGGGCGTGGTGATCGTGGCAGGGGTGCTCAGTGTGCTGCTGGCCATGAGCTACCTGCCCCGTCGCGGGATCGAGCGCGGGGAGTATTACACGCTGCTGCTGTTCTCCTCGGTGGGCATGATGCTCATGGCGCTGGCCGCTGACCTGATCGTAGTATTTCTGGCACTGGAGCTGCTCAGCATTCCGTTGTACATCCTGTCTGGCTTTGCCCGCCCGCAGCCGGCCTCCGAAGAATCAGCGATGAAATACTTCCTGCTGGGGGCCTTCGCCAGTGGGTTCCTGGTGTACGGCGTGGCGCTGGTCTACGGCGGCACCGGAACCACCACCCTTGAGGGCATCCTGGGCGTGCTGCAGGGAGCCGTGCTCAACCTGCCGCTGGCGCTGACCGGCATGGGGCTGATCCTGGTGGGGTTGGGCTTCAAGGTGGCCGCGGTGCCCTTCCACATGTGGACCCCTGATGTGTATCAGGGCGCCCCCACCTCGGTGACGGCGTTCATGTCGGTGGGGGCCAAGGTGGGCGGCTTCGCCGCGCTGCTGCGCGTGCTGGTGACCGGGATGCCCACCATCTCCGCCGAGTGGGGTGCCATGCTCGCCGTGGTCGCCGCCCTGACGATGATCGTGGGGAATGTGATCGCGATCTCGCAGTCGGAGATCAAGCGCATGCTGGCCTACTCCAGCATCGCTCACGCTGGCTATATCCTGCTCGCCGTGGCAGCCGCCCAGAACGAGGCTGTGGCTCCGCAGGCAGTGAGCGCCGCCGTGTTCTATCTACTGACCTATGCCTTCACCAACCTGGGCGCCTTCGGTGTGGTGATCGCGGTGGAGAAGGACGATGGGTCGGGCACCCAGATACAGGATTTCGCCGGGCTGAGCCGCCGCAAGCCGCTGCTGGCCACCGCGATGCTGCTGTTCATGTTCTCGTTGACCGGCGTGCCGCCGAGCGCGGGCATGGTGGGCAAGTGGTTCGTATTCCAGGCAGCGGTCAACGCATCTGCCGGGAACCCGCTGCTCCTCGCGGCGATGATCATCGGGGTGCTCACCAGCGTCATCAGCGCATTCTACTATGTGCGTGTGATCCTGGTGATGTTCATCCAGGAAGGTCCTGCCGACGCTCATCCGCAGCCGGTCCTCTCAGCAACACTGGCGGTAGCGGCAGTAGCAACCTTCCTGCTGGGCATCATCCCCACCCCGCTTTACGAGATGGCTCAACGGGCACTGCTGAACCTGTAACACTTCCTGCGGTAGATCGGGGCCGGGCTTCGTCATAGAATGCCCGGCCCTTCTCTTTGGGGTATAGGAATCAAACAGCCGCTCCGGGCGGCTGTTTGATGGAGGAGAAGAAGCAATATGGCCGTGGATGCCTGCTAATATCAAGGCGGCCAACGCGCCTAATCGGACCGATCCGTTGAGCTTTTTACCACTACTGACTCTATCCTATCAGCACAATCGCAGGTTGTGAATCAGCAATTACCCTACCTTGCTCGACGGGCCGATAGCTTTTGACAGGCCCCCTCCGACAAGATGGGGCAGGGTGTCAGAAAAGGACATCCTGTGGTGTTTAGATGTATGAAAGTATCAGTGGATGGAAGAGGATAACAGCCTGGCCGCTTATACCGATGCCATGCTCTTACAAAACTTCCTGGCTGGCGACGAGGCCAGCTTCGAGGAGCTGTTCCATCGGCACTACGACATGGTTTACGGCGTGCTGTTCCGCCTGACCGGCACACGTGCCGAGGCCGAGGACCTGGCGCAGGAAGTCTTTCTGAAGCTGTACCGCTCAGCGCCGCGCCACGCTGACAACCTGGCGGGCTGGTTGTACCGCACCGCGATCAATACCGGTTACAACGCCCTGCGATCGGCTCGCCGCCGCCGCCGCCGTGAGGCCACCCAGCCGCCCGATCCGCCCCCGATCCCGGAGGCAGAGCTGCTGAGGCATGAGGCCCAGCAGCGGGTGCGGCGTGCCCTTGCTCACCTGCCCGAACGGGCGGCCAGCCTGTTGATCCTGCGGGGGATGGGGTTCAGCTATGAGGAGATGGCGGCGATCGCCGGCGTGGCACCCGGATCGGTGGGGACGCTGCTGGCACGCGCGCAGCGGGCATTCCGCAGGGCTTACGAGGAGGAAGAAGATGTTCAGGCCGGATGATGGCGCTTTACAGGCCTATCTGGACAATGCGCTCAGCCCGGCAGAGCGCATGACGGTGGAGCGTCATCTGGCACAGGATGCCGGGACTCGTGCTCGCCTGGAAACACTGCAGGCAGAGCGCGATCAGGTAGCTCAGGCGCTGGGGCTGCTCGCCCCCGCCCCGCGCGACGCGGGAGATGCTGCGCGCGCGCTGGCCCGCCTGCACATAGAAATGACAGAAATGAAGGAGAATGGCATGTTCGAACGGATCAAGACGCACAAACGAACGCAGCGGGCGCTGGCCGGGGGGCTGGCGGTGCTGGTGCTGGCTGTGCTGGTGGCGCTGCCGCCCGTGAGGGCGCTCGCCAGTGACTTCCTGGGCCTGTTCCGGGTGGAACAGTTCACTGTCGTGAGCTTCGACCCGGCACGCATGGAGGAAATCGGCGCGGCCCTTGAGGAGGGCATGTACTTCGGTGAGCAGGAGATACTGGAGGAGGTTGGGGAGCCGGTGGAGGCAGCTTCGCTTGACGAGGCCGAAGCGCTGGCAGGCTTCCCGGTCCGCACCCCGACAGGTCGGGGTGAGCCGCGCTTCATCCATGTGACTGATGCGGGCCTGGTGCGCTTCACCCCTGCTGTGGAGGATATCCGCACCGTGTTTGAGACCCTGGGGGTGGACCCGGAGCTGATGCCTGCCTCGATTGACGGGCAGCCGTTTGACTTCACGATCCCGGCTACCGTCACCACTGCCTATGGCAATGATCCCGACTCCCCAACGTTTATCCTGATGCAGGGGCCAGCCCCCAGCGCCAGAGTGCCGGAGGGTGTGGATATGCGGGCGCTGGGTGAGGCGATGCTCCAGCTCCTGGGCAAAACCCCTGAGGAGGCTGCCCGGCTGGCTGCCGCCATCGACTGGCAAACCACCCTGGTGCTGCCCATCCCGGTGGGTGTGGCCACCTCCACCGAGGTGCAGGTAGACGGCACGACCGGGTTGGCGTTCCAGGCCACCGATAACCCCTTCGGCGACAGCGGGCACGTAGCCCCCGGTGGGCAGGTGCTGCTGTGGCAGAAAGACGGCATCCTGTATGTACTGGGCAGCAGTACGCTGAGCCAGCAGGAGCTACTGGAGATCGCCGGCTCGCTGAGCTGATGCGCGGGCGATCAGACAAATATCCCCAAGCCCCGGTAACGGCCTCGCCGGGGCTTGGTTCCCTGGAGCCGATTGTCGGATACCGGGCAGGCCGTTATGCTAGAGACCAGGCCAAGCGGCGGCAAAGGATGACAGCCAAAAGATGAGCCCTGCGATCGAGACATTCGAGCTACGCAAAGTCTACGACGAGGTCAAGGTCGCCGTCGAAGGGTTGACGCTCCAGGTGGGCCGGGCGGAGGTGTTCGGTTTTCTGGGGCCAAACGGCGCGGGGAAAACCACCTCGATCAAGATGCTACTGGGGCTGGTAAGGCCCACCGCTGGCTATGCCACCGTACTTGGCTGCCCCATTAGCAGCCCACGGGCACGGCGCGAGGTCGGGTTTCTGCCGGAGCATTTTCGTTTTCATGAATGGCTGCGGGCCGCAGAGTTCCTCGACCTGCACGGCCAACTCTACGGCATGAGCCGGGCCGACCGCCGCGAGCGGAGCCGCACGCTTCTGGAGCTGGTGGGCCTCGGTGATGTGGCACACAGGCCGCTGCGTACGTTCTCGAAGGGGATGCTGCAGCGCATCGGCCTGGCCATGGCGCTGCTGCCGCGCCCGGCGCTGGTCTTCCTCGACGAGCCAACTTCGGGGCTGGACCCCTTCGGGCGGCTGCTGGTGCGTGACGTGATCCGCAAGGCGCGTGACGAAGGCACCACGATCTTCCTGAACTCACATCTGCTTAGCGAGATCGAGGCCACCTGCGACCGGGTAGCTTTCATCCGGCAGGGGCGGGTAATCCGCGCCGGGCGGCTGGATGAACTCTCCGGGGGGCCAGTGCGGGCGCGAGTACGACTGGATCACATCCCGGCGGGGCTGATCAGCGATCTCCGGCAATGGGGAGAGCGCATCGAACAGCAGGGAGAGCGCGAGGTACATCTCTCGCTGAGCGGCGAGGAGCGCCTGGCGGAGCTGAACGCCTGGCTGATCGGGAAGGGGCTGCGCGTCTATGAGCTGGCTCAGCAGCGTATGACCCTTGAGGAGATTTTCGTGCAGATCATGGGGGATGCGGCAGGAGACGAGGTGAGCCAATGAGCAGCCTGAGCGACATGGCACAACCCGTTGGGGTGATCATACGCCTCACCATCCGTGAGGCCCAGCGCCGCCGCCTGCTGTGGATCGGGCTGGCGCTGGGCCTTGTGTTCATCACCGTATTTGCTATCGGGTTCTATTTCGTCTTCCAGGATTTGCAACGCTTCCGCGGCAACACCCCCGTGATCACCGAGTCGATCTCGATCGGGTTCCTGACGGCAGGGCTGTACGTGAGCAACTTCCTGGTAATCATGGTCACCGTGCTGACCAGTGTGGGGTCGATCTCCTCCGAGATCGCGGACAACACCATCCACGCCATCGCCGCCAAACCACTACACCGCTGGCAAATCGTACTGGGGAAATGGATCGGCCATGCCATCCTGCTGGCGATCTACGCAGCCGTTCTATGCCTCGGGTTGATCACCGCCGTCTGGGCGATCAGCGGCCTCGTGCCCCCAAATGTACCGGGGGTGGCTGGCATCCTCATCCTTGAAAGCCTGGCCGCCCTCAGCCTCACGATGCTGGGCAGCACTCTGTTCAGCACCCTGGCAAACGGCGTGGTAGCTTTCATGCTGTACGGGGTGGCCTTTGTGGGCGGATGGGTTGAGCAGATCGGGATGGCGTTCAACAGCCAGACGGCGGTTGACCTGGGGATATTCTCCAGCCTGCTGATGCCTTCTGAGGCACTGTGGCGTTATGCAGCCGCGATCATGCAGCCGCCCGGCCTGGCGGGAGCGGGCTCGGCAGCCATCGGATCGCTGGGCGGGCTGATCGCCACACGGCCCAGCCCGGCCTTCCTGGTTTACGCGGCGATCTATGTGCTGGGTCTGCTGATCGCCGCGATGTGGGCCTTCAGCCGCCGCGACTTCTAAGCCTCAAAGTGGACAGGAATACTGTGATTTTGCCAGCTCGCGCCGGGCACGCTACAATCTACGCTGAACAAGCCTGATCGATCTACCACCTCAGGAGAGAACCAATGAGCCTGGCCACACGACGTATCCTTCTGGTGATCATCTCATTAGGCGTGGGTGTTGGCGCGCTGTTCGGGGTATTCGGGTTCCTGAACCTGGTATACGATGCCGGCGTCGGGTTCCACAACTATGACCCCGTTTATGTGATCTTCACCGTACTGCCGATGGCCATCTTCGCCGGGGTATGGCTCGACTACTTCCTCAAGACCGGTCTACTGCCCGAAGGCCGCGACGATTAGCCACACAGGCAGCCCTGACTATATGGAGAATCGACGGCCCCGGCAGTAAGCCGGGGCCATGTGATTCGGGGAGTCATGCCCCTTGATCAGGCGGTGGCCGCCTGATCGCGGTCTCGCGCAGCACCAGATAGAAGCCGAACCCGATCAGGCTGGCAGCTCCTATAATGTTCGCCACGAGCTGTGCTCCCAGCGCCATCAACAGCACCGCTGCGCCCAGCCCCACCACAAGGATGAGGAGCATCATCATCTCGTGCCTGCTCAGCGTCACGCGCAGCCCCCCAACAGTAATGCCGGGAGGCTGTGCAATATCGCGAGCGGCAGCCTCAGCGTAAGGCCGGTATCCGTTGCCGCTGCCCTCAGCAGGCACCACCTTGAGATGGAGCCCCTCACGTTCCACAACGCGCACCCGCTGGCCTCGCTCAATCGACGAGTCGGCAAAAGCGCTCCATATTTCACCCTGCAGGCGGACCTGCCCCTGCGGATCGATGCGGCTGACCGCCTGCCCTTCGGCACCGATCAGGCCGGCGGTGCCCATGCGGGCCTGCATTTCCTGCACCCGCAGGCCGGGCAGGATGACGATCTGATGGTAAGCGAGGGCCAGCAGATTGGCCAGCGCAATCGTCAGCGCAGAGGGACGCGCCCCGATCCTGAACAAAAACACAGACCCTAGCACCTGCAGGCCAATGCCAGGCAAGATCAGCCAATCCCAGCGGGGGCGGATAACCAGCAACAGGAAGCAGGTCAGGCCAGCTGCGAGCAGCAGCACACCGAAGATATTAGTTGGCAGGAAGGCCACGCCAATGCCTCCCAGCACCAGCAGGACAAGCGCAGCGCCCTCCGGGATGCCTGTCCCCGGCACATAAACCGCTGTCAGTGCCAGCCACAGGCCGGCCAGCACCAGCACCAGAACAATATCCGGACCAACAATCTGTACCCACTCATTCACCATCGCCATCATCGACCCCTTCACGACTCGCCGGGGCCACCTCCTGTGGCCCTGCCGTTATTCGCATGGCAGGATCAGCTCAAAGTAGCTGCCCTGCCCCGGCTCGCTCTCTACCCTGACATCACCGCCGTGGAGCCGTGCCACGTGCCGGGCGATCGCCAGCCCGGCCCCTATGCCCTGTTGCTCATACTGATGACGGTTGACCTGGTAGAACATCTCAAACAATTGATCCTGATCTTCCCCGGGGATCCCGACCCCCTGATCCTTCACGCTGAAGATCACATACCCATGCTGCCCAAACAGGCGGCACTCCACCAGCGCATCCACATCCTCCGGCGAGAACTTGATCGCGTTCTCAACCAGATGCCGGATGGCAGCCAGGAGGTAATCAGGGTGGGCGATCAGGGGGCAGATCGGTGGCTCGACGATCATCTCCAGCCGCACTCCTCTCTCGTGCGCCTCCTCCTGCAGGTGGTCCACCACATCTCGAACCAGTTCATCAAAGTGCTCAAGGCGCCGCCTGCGCAGCGCGTAAACCTTGGCCCCGTGGCCGCTTTCCAGCTCGGCCAGCATCAGGAAGCGCTCGATCAATTTGTGGAGCCGGATACTGCCCTCGCGCAGGCCGGAGATGTATCCGCGCAGCTTCTCGGGCTCCAACGGTGTGTCAGCCATCATCTCCGTGTAGGCCAGCACAGAACTGAGCGGCGTGCGGAATTCGTGGTTGAGCATGTCCAGGATGCCGCGGCGCAGCGTCGTCATGCGCGACTCCTGCACAGCCCTGATCTGCTGCTGGCGGCTGATGCATGATCTGACCGAGACCAGCAGGTCCTCATAGTCGAAAGGCTTGGGGACATAGTCATCGGCCCCTCTCAGGCGCCCCATGCGCACGTCTTCTTTATCGCCCTTTGCCGAGAGGAAGATAAAGGGGATCGACACATATTCTTGAAAGCTCCGCACCGCCTCCAAAAAGCCGTAGCCATCCAGGTTGGGCATGCGGATATCTGAGATGATCAGGTCGGGCTGGCGGGGCATAGTCTGCAGCCTGCTCAGTGCCTCCTCACCATCGGTGGCCAGTGTCACTTCGTACCCTTCTACTTCCAGCATATCACGGATGCCCAGCAGCAGGGATTCCTCATCTTCAACCACCAGAACATGCGGCTTCCTGGTCATGCGTCGCACCCTATCTGACCCAACCGAGTGATCTTTCTGATCAAGTATACCGCCAAATGAAAGGTTCAGCCGTGCGAAAGGCCCGGCATGCCCGCCGCATCTACCCGGCAGAATACCAGATACCGTATCCTGTGCTAACCCCAATCATTGGGGGAATGGCTCCACAGCAGCCCACACCCCCAGTTGCTTGGCCTGCCCGGCACACGTTATGCTCTATGTATCGGGAGGAAAACCGAGCATGGAATCAATCGGCAAACGCCTGTTCGCCTGGATGTATCACAATCTGCTGAGCAGCAGGGGGCACCCTGATCTGACCGACTCATTCACCCGCGAGATCCGCGCGCCGCTGCTGGCCAAGGCGCAGGGAAAGGTGCTGGAGATCGGCGCAGGAGACGGGGCCAACCTGCCTTTCTTCCCGCCAGATGTGGAGCTGACACTGCTGGAGCCCAACCCCTATCTGATCCGGCACCTGCCCAACGTAGCCAAACGGCTGGGCATCACCCGCTATGTGACCGCCGTCGCCTATGCTGAGAACATGCCCTTTGGGGACGGTGAGTTCGACACAGTGGTCTCGACCCATGTGATGTGCTCGGTGAGCGATCAGGGCAGGGTGCTGGCCGAGATACGACGCGTGCTGAAGCCAGGAGGGCGCTTTTTGTTCCTGGAGCACGTGAGCGCGGAGCCAGGGACACTCACCTTCAGGCTGCAGCATGCGATCAACCCCGCCTGGAAAGTAGTGGGGGACGGCTGTCACCTGACACGCGACACTGCAGCGATGATCCGGGCAGCGGGCTTCAGTCATGTGGAAGTGACATCTTTCCGGGCCGAGGCACCGGGGATCGTCAGCCCCCATATCGTGGGAGTGGCAGTGCATTAACCCTCCAATGAAAAAGGCCGGTGCGTTTTACACCGGCCAAACAGCCCCGCCACCAGGCTGCCGCCTGCTGCTACCGGGCACGCACCTCGGCTTCCACCTCCAGCGTCAGGCCGCTCTCGAACACCAGCGTGAAGGTCACGGTAGTGCCCGGCTCCAGCATCTTATTGATGCCGATGAACATGATATGATAGCCGCCCGGCTCCAGCACAGCTTCGCCGCCAGCAGGCACGGGGATAGAGGCGACAGGCCGCATGCCCATCATCTCACCCATGCCCTCCACTTCGCCCATCTCGCCCTCGCCGGCGTCCTGTGGCTCGACAACATAGCTCTCGTGGATCTCCACCGCCCCGGCAAAGTCAGCACGAGCGCCGATCAGGGCGTCATCTGCACCGGTGCGGTTCTGGATGACCAGATAGCCGGCCCCGTTGCCGGCAACCATTGGCGACGGCCTCACCCAGGGGTCTTTCACAATCATGCTCTGGGTGCTCTCACCCTGACAGGCGGTGAACACCAGCAGACTGACCAGGGCAGCCAGAAGCCACTTAGCTTCCATCAGATCCTCCCCCTCAGCACATAGCGCAAATCCTGGATCAAATTTCCGACCTCAGTCCTGGTGGGTGTGCCGGCGGGGTTGTGATGCATGCGCAGCTTGAGGTACCCCTCACGGTCTATCACAAACATCGACGTGGTGTGGGTGATGGCATACCCCCCCGCTGTCTGGCCCTCAGAAGCCCGGTAAACCCGCACGTTGAACTGATCGAGCACCGGCTGTACCTGCTCCTCAGACCCATACAGGCCGATGAAATTGGGGTTAAAGTAGCTCAGATAATCCGCGATCTTCTGCGGCGTGTCGTTCTCCCAATCGATGCTGATAAAGACCACCTCAAGGTCCTCGGCCTCATCGCCCAGCCCCTCCACTGCCCGCTTGAGGTTAAACAATGTGGTGGGGCAGACATCCGGGCAGGAGGTATAGCCGAAATAAAGCACCACCACCTTGCCGCGATGCTCGCTCAGCCGGAATATACCACCATCCGCCCGGGGCAGGGCGAAATCCTCCACCAGTGGCGGATCATCATAGCGCGTACCATGCGGATGCGGCACAGTCAAAGAGAGCACAGCAGGCAGCAGCACAAACAGCACGGCAAGGGCGCTAACCAGGATCAGCGGCACCTTCATCGAGCGCAGGGTGGGTTCCTGCGGTGCATCCTGACCGGTTTCCGACACGCCTGATCCCCCTTTCATGCATGGCTTGCTGCTCTGATCGTACAGAATCGGCCCGGGCATTTCAATGTGGATGATTTCACAAATGCCCGGCGCCAGACAAAAAACCCCACAGGGCGGGGCAGAACGATGTCACTCATCCTCACGGAAACGCAGATGGGGGAACAGCAGCACCTCCCGGATATTGGGCTGATCCGCCAGCAGCATAACCAGCCGGTCCACCCCCATGCCGAAGCCGCCATTGGGTGGCATCCCATAGCGCATGGCGCGCAGATAATCCTCATCGACGGGGTGCGCCTCCTCGCTATCCGGGGCATAGAGGCGGCCCATCTCGATAAAGCGCTGCTCCTGATCCAGCGGGTCGTTGATCTCGGTGAAAGCGTTGCCCATCTCGAAGCCCGCGATGAACACCTCGAACCGCTCAACATGGGCCGGGTCGCCCTCAACCTTTTTGGCCAGGGGGCTGATATCGGTGGGATAGTCGGTCACAAAGGTGGGCTGGATCAGCTCCGGCTCCACGTCACTGCCCAGCAGCGAGTCGACCAGTTTGCCCCAGCTGCTGTCCGGGGCAGGCTGCTTGCCCCTCTGACGCATGACAGCGGCCAGAGCCTCCGCGGTGGGGTATTCTACATAGTCAATGCCAGCATACTGGCGGATCGCATCGCGCAGCGTGATGCGCCGCCAGGGGGGTGCCAGATCGATGCTATGGCCCTGATAGGTGATGATGGTACTGCCGCGGACCTGCTGCGCCACGTAGGCCACCATCTGCTCAACCAGAGACATCACCCCTTCATAGTCAATGTAGGCCTTGTAGAACTCGATCTGCGTGAACTCAGGATTGTGCTTGCGCGACACACCTTCGTTGCGAAAATCACGCCCTATCTCGTAGACTGCGTCATACATCCCCACCAGCAGCCGCTTGAGATACAGCTCGAAGCTGATGCGCAGGTAGAGATCCTGCTTGAGCTGGTTGTGGTAGGTAGTGAAAGGGCGCGCCGCCGCGCCGCCGTAGATCGGCTGCAGGATCGGCGTCTCCACTTCCAGGAAACCCCGATCGTCAAGGAAACGGCGGATGGCGCTGATGGTGCGGGCACGGATGCGGAAGACCTCGCGGACCGGGGGATTAACCGCCAGGTCAGCATAGCGCTGGCGGTAGCGCTCCTCCGGGTCGGTCAGGCCGCCGTAGCGCTCCACCGTGCCATCATCCAGCCGACGCTCCTTGACAACCGGCAGAGGGCTGAGCGCCTTGCTCAACATGCGCAAAGAGGTGGCCAGCACGGTGACCTCACCGCGTCGGGTGCGCATCATCGTGCCGCCCACCTCAACAAAGTCATACAGATCGAAGTCGTGGTTGAAGCTCTCCTGGGCCGCCTCACCGATCAGGTCTACCTTAAGCCACACCTGCACCCGGCCCGTGCCATCCTCGATATGCCCCCACGAGGATTTGCCCTGCGGGCGCTGAGAGACGATGCGCCCGCAGACGGTCACTTCCAGCGGGGGGATATCCTGCCCTTCCGGTGCTGCCGACTCCAGCGCCTCGAAAGCGCTGACCGCCTCAGCGATGGTGTGGGTGCGGCTGACCCGCCGCGGATAGGGATCGACTCCCCGCTCACGCAGCCGCTGGAGCTTCTCCAGGCGCTGCCCTTCCAGATTGTTGCTGGGCTTCCACACCGGGCGACCCCTTAGGCCTGTTTAACAGAGAGGATGCGGTACCTGAAGGCACCATCCGGTGCTTCGAACACCACAATGTCACCCACCTTCTTGCCCAGCAGGGCCTTGCCCAGCGGGGAGACATCGCTGATCTTGCCCTCGCGCGGGTTCGCCTCAACGGGGCCCACGATGTGGAAGGTCATCGGTTCGTCACCGTCTTCCTGCACGGTCACCACGCTGTTGAGGCGCACCACACCGGGAGGGCCTGCCGAGATCTCATCCTCGATGATGCGAGCCCGGCTGAGCAGGTCCTTGAGCCGCTCGATCTCACCCTCAAGCATGGCCTGCTCATGCTTGGCGTCGGCATACTCGGCATTCTCGACCAGCTCGCCCCCCTCCTCAAGCGCCTGGCGCAGGCGAGCTGCTACCTCGCTACGCCGGACGTTGATCAGGTAGTTGAGATTGGCCTCATTTTCCCTGTATCCCTCTCGCGTCAAATAGATAACCTCAGCGTCCATCATGCCTTCCTCAACACAGGATTAAGTTGGGTTGAACTGAAACTGAAAAAAAACCGCCCCCGGTGGGCGATCTATGTACGCTTATGATTTGAAAAAAGGGCCATTGCACCCTCAGGGATAGTGGGCCCCGCTCACATCCCTATGATACCATACAAGACTCAGCCTGTAAAGCGCATGATGCGTCTCACCGCATGAAGTCTACAGGATTCTAGCTGCAATTAGCGGCTCGCTGATCGTGATACCGTCGAGAGCCAGCTTCGGGCTACCGCTGCGCAGAAGCTCTGCACCTTCTCAGCCTTGAGCTAACAAAAAGGCAGCGGAGTGGAGCTCCTGAAAGGCTCCACGCACCCGCCGCCTGGATGATCTTTCTTTCGCTCAGCTGGCAGCAGCCTGCCAAACTCCGTAAGGGACGGCAGGCCTGGCCGCACTGCTGCTATGACTGCTCGCGCATCTTCTGCACGTAGTGATCCACCGAGGTCCGCAGGGTGGACATGCAGCGCGAGAACACAGTCTTGACTTGTGAGGGCTCTGCGAAGAAGAATTCCACGCTCGCCCACATATTGTTCTGAACGGTGTATACCTTGGCCGCCTTGGTGCGGCTGGTGGCGAAGTCCGAGGCAATCAGCGCTTTAAGCCGCTCAGCATCACTCTCGATCGACCAGAAGTTGGGGAAGACCAGCCGGAAATACTGGGGGTCCTTCTCATCGATGATGATGTAGTAGGTGAAGCCCTCTGACTTGAACTTCACATCCCCGTCTGAGTCGATCTCGGGCCGATATCCCTCAGCCACGAGGAATTCGGAAAACGTTCTTGCCAGTTCTGCCTTACCCATAATAAATAGCTCCTTCAGGTGGATTGAAAAAAGGCAACAGGTGCGACGCAGGAATTGAGCCTGTCCTAATTCACCAGCCGTCGCAGAGTCAATAAACAGGAGCGCACAACCCAACGGAGTTTGTCAGCGGGCTATACCTGAAGCCCAGCACAAGCAGCACCCCAACCCTCCTGTCCGTTGTGCTGCCCTAAGGCAATCCCCTGAAGGGTTACCTGCGGCCCAGTTCAGTTACATTATGAAAGAATTTCTATACAGAGTCAAACAGGTTACAGGCACAAAATCAGCCACCCCCAAACGGGATGACACACCCCCTGCCGCCCGTTGACATCCCCCCTGCACGGCTGGTATAGTGTAACAGGCACACGAAATTGACACTCAGTCCCGCATCAAGGAGGGATTCAAGCGTGTTAGGCGGCTTATTTGGCTCAAAACCAGGGGCACCCCAGGCGAGGCCCGCACAGGCAGCAGGGCAGGCTACACGCAGCGACTCGATCATTGGTGCGGGGGCGATCCTCACCGGGACGCTTATTGCCCAGGGCAGCGTGCGCATCGCCGGGACATTTGAGGGCAATGTGACCGCGACGGGTGAAGTGCTGATCCTTGAGGGGGGAATGCTCAAAGGCGATCTGCTGTGCGACTCGGTGGTGATCGCCGGCCAGATTCAGGGCAACATCGTGGCACGGCGTGTGGCTGTCCAGGCCACCGGACAGGTACTGGGTGACCTCCGGCTTGAGCGGCTTGCCTCAGACGAGGGCGGGTTCGTGAAGGGCCTGGTCACCATGGAGGAGTCGATCGGGCTGGAGGACCTGATCCGCAAAGCCGCACGGGGGAAGCTCGGCCCTGAGCCGGGTAAAGCGGGGGAGCCTCAGATAGAGGCACAGCCTGAACAGACCGGGGAAGGCGAGCCCGGACCGCCCTCCGCTGAAGCCTCTGATGCGGGCGCAAACTCAACACCAGCCCCAAAGGGAAGGGCTATCCGTAAAAGCTGATACAGCAGGGCCCCATAGAGTAAAAACAGGCGATCCCCGGTGGTGAGGATCGCCTGTTTGTTTCTTTGTAAAGTATCCTGGTCAATCTGAAAAGGTCACATCCGGCCTGATCCCCGGCTCGATCCCGGCCACCATCCACCATGTCTGCCCTGGCTTGAAGGCCACCGGATCACCGTCCGCGTCCACCAGCCTCATCATATCGCCGGGGTTTTCGCGCTGCCAGCGAACCTCGTAGCGCAGGCCGTCGCGCAGCAGCACGGCATCCCCTTCTCCGATCAGGTTGATATCCACCGCAGCAAGCTGGTTCGGCTCATCTTCGATGAAGTTCGCCAGCGAGTGCTCAGCGTACAGGATCACCACATTCTCAAACGCAAGCTGCTCGTTAGTGAGATAATCCACATCCGGCGTCTCGACCGGGCGGACCTCAATCTGGACCTCGGTAAAGCTGAGCCATGATCCGGAAGCGGGGTCGTAGGCCCAGCGCTGGGCAGGCCCATACTTCGGGTAGTCTACACGTGCACCGGTGGTAGGGATGCCACCCTCAGGCGGCTGAGGGTCGAACAGCAGCCCCTGCAGATCGGGCGGGCCGTTCACCCCGCGCGCGTCGGCCTCGGCCCACACCCGCTCGGGGATGGCAAACAGCGTGTGGTAGCGGGCTGTATAGGGTCGCGGGACATCGGGAATGCGCTGCAACCAGTCGCCCTGATCGAAGAAGATGCGGTCGTACCAGGGCTTCTGTGAAAGCACATAGTTCATGCCAATGCTGCCGCCGGAGATCACCAGCAGGGCATCATACATATCCACCAGGTGCTCGCTGTCGATCAGGCGCACGCTGCGCACCGAGCCAACCTGTGGGGGTGTCTGGCTGTAGATGACAGCGGTGAAGCGCGTCTGCGCCCATCCCTCCATCTGGTAAATCCACACGTGGTCGGCAAAGCTAAGCCCGCTCTGCGGGCGCACCTCGTTGGACTCGTTGCTGACCTTGATCAGCAGCGGGCGGCGCTGCAACACCGCCGGGTCATCCACCGGCAGCCCGGTCAGCGGGTTGTAGCTCGCCGGGAACTCCAGCGGCCCTATCGGGTAGGGATCAGGGGTTGGCTCCGGGGTGGCTGGCTCCGACGAGGGCCGGATCAGCGGTGTGGAAGTCGGCGCAATGGCAGTGGGAGGCCGGGTCGGCGTCACCGCCGCTGTCGGGGCGGCGGTTGGCTCTCCGGGGCCACAGGCAGTCAGCAGCAGGATGACGAGCAGCACTGGCAGGATGTGGATCAGGTTATGGCGCTGCATGCTTTCCCCCACTGTCTTAAGGTGAGAACGTCACTTCGGGCGGATAGGGCCCGGTTGACACAACCTGGAACCAGGTGTTACCCGGCTTGAATGGGATCACCTGACCGCTGGTGTCAAAGAACTGCATCATGCGGTTGGGGGCATCGCGCCGCCAGGTGATCTCATAGCGCTGGCCGTCGCGCAGCAGCACAGCCCGCCCTTGCCCCGTTAACGTGATCGCCACCGCGTAAAGCTGCGAGGCCTCATCCTCGATCCAGTTGGTCAGGCTGTGATCAGCATAGAGCACGACCACATTGGTGAAGTTGAGCTGCTGACCGGTCAGCACGTCGCCGTGCGGCTCGCCGTCAACCCAGTGGAGCCACCCCCCTGACGCCTGATCATAGCGCCACACATTGGCGGGGCCGCTGCCAGGATAGTCGATCAGGGCCTCGCTGGTTGGAGCGCCACCGAGCGGCAGGGCCAGGTCGAAGGCCAGGCCAGGGGTCAGCGTGGTGCTGGGGCCGATGTTGTTCTCTGCCGCCAGCCGCCACAGCTCGGCGGGCACAGCAAACATCGTGTGTTCAAGGGCAACACCCTCACGCGGCAGCCGCACGCTGTAAGGGGCGCCATATCCGAACTCGGCGGAGAAGTTGCGGTTACGCCAGGGGGCGGCCAGCATCAGCTCGCGCATCCGCGGGGGGGTGTCAGGCGCCCAGCGGTTTGAGCTGAAACCGGACGCGAAGTAGATGCCCTCATACATGGGCACCAGTTCGAAATCCGGGGGACGCCCGCTGCGGGCAGAGCCGGAATACTCCGGCGTCTGGCCAAGGTAGACAGCCACCAGCCGGGTGAGCGCATACCCTTCCACCACGTGCTCCCACACATGGTCAGCAGCCTGCAAGCCGCTGTGCGGGCGTACAACCGACGGGCTGTTGCTGACACGCACCAGCAACGGCGGGCGTTGCAGTACCGCCGGGTCATTCACCGGCAGACCGGTCAGCGGATTATACCCCGCGGGGTAGCTGTCAGGGCCGCTGGGCATCACGCCCGTTTCTGGTGTCGGCTCGGCAGTGGGGGGCTGCTGCCCGCCATCCTGGAACAACGGTGTGGGCGTTGGCACAGGCTGAGACTGCGGCTGGATGGTCGCCGTGGGGGCTGGTTGAGGGGGGGGCGCTGGTCGGCAGCCTCCCAAGGCCAACACAAAAACAGCCAGAAGCAGCAGGAGGAATCGAGTTGGATTGTTCATAGAGACTCTCATACTATGCTAGTACACGGCCACAGGATGATTATGGCTCAGTGAAAAGCCGGTCGAAGCCGATCGGCACCATCTCGAACCAGGTACGGCCCGGCTTGAAGTACAGGATATTACCTTCCAGATCGGTGAAAGCCAGCATCTGCTCCGGGTCCAGGCGCGACCAGCGGCCCTCGTAACGCTGACCATCGCGGAACAGCGAGGCTGGCCCCTCACCCCAGACCTGTATTTCGGTGGAGGGCAGCCCCCGGTAACCGTCCTCAAGGATGTCGGTGTCAACATGCATCGCGCCGACAAACATCACGTTCTCGGCAGCGAGCTGCTCGTCCGTCAGGTAGTCGATGTGCGGCTCCCCCGCCTGACTGCGAAGATAGAGGCCTGTCTGCGGGTCATAATCCCAGCGCACCTCAAAATCGATGGTGCTGAAGTCCACTATGATCACGCTGGCCGGGGTGCCTCCCGGTGGGACGGTGTTGAGGAAGGCGAGGCCGGGGGTCAGGTCAGGTGGGCGGCTGACTCCCCGCTCTTCTGCCAGCTTCCAGAACTCGTCAGGGACAGCGTACAGGGTGTGCTCGAAGGCACGACCTTCGCGGTTGATGCGCACCATGTAGGGTGGCTTCTCATAGCCAAAGGGGCTGGAGAAGTTACGTGCCACCCATGACGCCGCCTCCATGCGCCTCTGCACCCCCCCGCTGAACCCCGAGGCGACATATAGTGCATCGAGCATGGGCACGATCTCCAGGTCAAGCAGGCGGCCACTGCGCAGAGAGCCAACCTCCGGGGCCGTCTGGCTGTACAGCACGGCCGTGAAGCGGGTTACTCCACCCTCAGCATAATGCTCAAACACCATGTCGGCGGCCTGCAGCCCACTGGGTGGACGGGCAAGCGGGTCGTTGGAGACCTTGACTGCAAGCGGTGGTCGCAGGAGAACCGCAGGGTCGTCGACGGGGAGGCCGGTCAGCGGGTTGACCCCCTCAGGGTAGCTGTCCGGACCAACCGGATACGCGGTGGTATTCACAGCGCCTGCTGTGGGAGTCAGGACAGGCTGCGCTCCACCGATGAGGGGGGTGGGCGTCGCCGCGGTCTGTGAAGGCTGCGGGGGGCGTGGTGTAACAGTTGGCACAGGGGCAGTGGCCAGATCAGGCTGACACCCACCGAGGGCCGCCAGCAGCGCGGCCAGGGAGATAAGCACGGCCAGGCGTCGTAAATGCAAGCCCTTTCTCCTCAACCGATAAAAGCATCACCGACATAACAGCGCAGGATTATACCATGCGCGGCCGTCCCCGGCATTAAGTCAGCACCGGGGACAGCCAGCGTCAATGTGGTCCGCAGACAGCCGATCAGACATCCATGCCAGGCAGGTCCAGCGAGAAGATCTCAACCGTGTGCCCGGCGGGGTCTTTGAGCGTGGCCACGGTGCGGCCAAAATCGCCTTTGCGCGGCGGCACCAGCGAGGGCAGCTTCGCATCTTGCAGGCGCTTAAAGGCAACGCTCACATCTTTCACATTGAAGGCCAGGATAACTCGCTCTGGATCCCTGAGGGGGCGCCCTTTGCGTATCTCAAGGGCAGCGCCGCCATCCTTACCCGCCAGCACCACCGCGTCACGTGTCTCAGAGACAACGTGCAGATCGAGCCGGGTCACATACCATTCGCGCACGGTGGCAACATCTTTGACTTGAAGCTTCACATAGCTGAGCTGCATTGTGAACACTCCTGTAAGCTACAATCAGGGTATCAAGGTCAAGATGACTGTACGGAATCGGCGGGCAGATTTCCACTATCTGCCGGCGGGAGCCGGCCACGCCCGTGCCCGATCAATCGAAGCGCCGTACCAGCCAGCAGCGCATGTCGCCGTGATTCAGGAAATCGATGATGCTGTGGATCTCCTCGTCAGTGCAGGCCAGCAGGATTTTCAATTCGGCGTTGTGTTTTGCCACGTCAACGGTAGCGATCACGCCCACCACGTCCGCCTGATCGTGGGAACCGACCCACACGTCCACCCCCTCCCCATCGCCCGCCGCGGTCCCTTTCAGGTAGCCATAGCTGACGGGATAGAGGCGATCAGGGTCATCAGGATGGGGGAAGCCCTGGGGGCGGTCAATGATCAGATCATGCTCTGCCACCAGCCGCGCAACATAGTCCCAAAACGAACGATCGACATTCACTGCATCCTCCTTGATTGAGCCGCTACCCACTCAGCGCCTGCAGGGTGCCCAGATAAAGCCCCGGCTGGCCAATGTCATATGTTTTGCCGTCCACCACCAGGCCCAGGAACTCACCCTGCCTGCACCGCAGGTCAAGAGCAGTGGTGAGCTGGTATTCACCACGCTCGCGGCGGCCCTCGTCGATACTGCGCCTCAGCAGATCGAAAACCTGAGGCGAGAGGATATATTGCCCTGACAGCGCCAGGTAATGCCTATCCGGCACCCCGTCTACGCGGGCGCGGCGGCGACCTTCCTCTGGCGCGGGCTTCTCAATAAAGTGTGTGATCTCCAGCAAACGCCCTGGCTCGCGCCAGACGCCGGCCACCACCCCGCGATGGGCAAGCTGCTCCTCAGGCTCGACCTGCAGGCCAACCAGGTCTGCCCCATGCTCGCGGTAGGCCTCCATGAGCTGAGCAGCACATGACAGCGGGCCTGCTGTGTGATACAGATGATCGCCCAGCAGGAGCAGAAACGGCCCATCGCCCACAGCATCACGCGCGCAATAGACGGCGTGCCCAAAACCATCCTGCCGGGCCTGCTCAACAAAGCTGACGCGCGCCCCGATCTCAGCCAGTCGATCGGCGCTGCGGCGCTGCGGCTCAGGGAGCCGGGCATACTGCTCGGGGCTGATCGGCTGGTGGAAAAATCCCTCAAACAGCGGGCGATCCTCCGGTTGCACGATGATCACCACATCCTCAACACCCGCACTCAGCGCCTCCTCAACGATCAGCAGGATGGCCGGGCGTGCGATCCCATCGCGGCCCACCACCGGGAAAAACTCCTTACGTATCGCTTTGCTGGCGGGGAACATGCGGGTGCCAAACCCCGCCGCCGGGATCAGCGCACGCCGCACCGGCGGACTCCTGCCAATGGTCAGCGGGATGGCGGACATCCCCAGCTCCTGCCGGAGGATGTCAATCACCGCCTGTTGGTCGGCCCGGCTGCGGGCAACGAACTGGGCAGAGCCGTCCCCCTGCGAGCCGACCCCCTTCCCCCCCCAGATATGCGGCCCCAGCGCCGGGTAAGACAGCACACGATGCAGAATCGGCGCGGCCAGTTCCTGTGGCGATGCTGGCATCGCATAGCAATCAAATAACGCTTGCGCCTCAGTCATCAGCTCGCCCAGCCGCCGCGCGTCACCGGCTCTTAATGCCCGTTGTGCCTCATCAACAATGCGCTCATTGATGGGGCCGAGCAGCTCCTGCACCCCGCGATGGATCGCGGTGCGGGCCGCGGGATAGGCACTGTTCAGGTCGGCCAGGATGCGCTGTGTGTCCTTCTGCGCCCCCAGGTCCACCAGCACCAGGTGGATCGCCCCGCCGGGCATCACCTCCTCGGTATACAGATCATCACCATCAAAGGTCATCAGCAGCGGGCGGCCACCAAACGCACAGCCCTGATCCATGCGCCCGCAGCGGGAGGGAGTCGTGATCTCGCCCTGGTAGGCCAGCTCCATCTCATCGCGCACGCTGAGGCCGAGGTTATACAAACGATTGAAGGCACGCGCTATCAGCACGCAGATCGCCGCGCTTGACGAAAGGCCCTTCCTGACCGGCAGAGTGGTGCGGAAATTATCGACGCGCAGCCCGTCCACCCCAAAGCGGGTGAGCATCTGATAGGCCGTGCCGGCGGCGTAGCTCCAGAAGTCGCCTGTCCGGGCCTGTGTCAGCAGTGCCTCTGCCTGCATGGGGATCTCCACCGGGCCGTGGCGCTCGCCATCAGGTGTGGTGGCAGTGATGGACAGCATGCCGGGATACGGCGCGACACTGGCATAGATACCCTGCTCGGTGCCCGCGATCAGGGTGTGGCCACGCCTGATCGCCGGGTTAACACGACGGTATCCACCGGCCCAATCGGAGTGCTCACCGAACAGGCAGATGCGCCCCGGAACGAAGAGGATCACGACGGCCCCCTGCAGCGTTATTCACGGAATGGCAAAACCTGAGCGCCATCAACGGCCTGCAGCGTGTAAAAAGTGGAACGTCTGCCGGTCTGTTCCATGTAACGCCGGGCGGTGTGGGTTATAAAGCTCTCCACCCCCTTAGACTGCACGAGGAAGATCAGGCACCCCCCGCCGCCAGCCCCCAGGAATCGCCCCCCCAGCCGATCGGGGTGGTTGGAGGCAGCCTCCCACATCGCATCCAGCTCGGGGCTGCTGGACTCGTACAGGTCACGCGAGCTGACATAGGACTCATCCATGATGACCCCCAGCGCGTTCACCTCACGTTTGCGCAGATGCTCGGCGGCGGCCAGCACCCGGTTGATCTCGGTGATGACATGCTCGGCCCTCATGCGCAGCTTTTCGGGCAGAAGATAGTCGTGGGCAAAGAGTCGATCGATGGTCACATCACGCAGGGCAGTGATGCCGGGGAGCTGCTCCTGAAGGATTTGAACGGCCTCACGGCACTCCGCACGGCGGGCGTTCAGGCTACCATCGGTCAGCTCGCGCCGGGTGCCAGTATCAGCCACCACCAGCGACACATGATCGGGCAGCGGCACAGCTTCCCACTCCAGTGTGCGGCAGTCGAGCAGCAGCGCATGATCTTCCTGGCCAAACAACACCGAGAACTGATCCATGATCCCACATTCAACACCCACGTACTCGTTCTCGGCCCGCTGACACAGCCGGGCCAGGCCAAGGCGATCGATCTCCCAGCCGGTGATATGCTTAAGCGCCAGTGCATAGGCCGCCTCGACCGCCGCCGAGGACGACATCCCTGCCCCAACCGGCACATCCCCGCTAATGGCAAGCTGGACACCGGGCGTTGCCAGCCCTGCCTCCTGCAGGCTCCATGCCACACCGGCGGCATACTCGGCCCAGCGAGGCAGCGGACGCCCCAACAGGCTGCGGCGCGTGTCCAGCTCGGTGAGGCGAAATGCGGTATCCTCGTTCAGGTCAACCGCGCGGATCGACATCAGCGGGGTGGGTAGTGCCTTGGCCGCCGCCCATACATAGCGGCTGATAGCAGCAGGCAGCACCCATCCATCGTTGTAATCCACGTGTGCACCAACCAGGTTGACACGACCTGGCACACGCACCAGAAAGTCGGGGCGTGTTTTGAAGGCATCCTTAAAGGCATCGATCAGGCGTCGAGGGGGTTTCAGGTCAGGAGTCATTTCTCTCACCGTTCTCCTCCGGGCAGCTCAGACACAACCGGGTTATGCCTCAATCCGCAGGGCAGCGACGAAACCATCCCCCATGGGAATGACCAGACTAACCAGCCGGGGGTCTTCAGCGATGCGGCGGGTAAACTCCAGCATGCCTTTTACTTCAGGGTCGCTGTGCAGGGAGGGATCGAAGATGCGCCCCCGCATAAACGCGTTGTGCGCCAAGATCAGCCCACCCACCCGCAGATTGTCGAGCACCCAGGACAGGTAAGCCAGATAATTCTTCCTGTCAGCATCCAGAAAGACTGCGTCAAAAGGGCCTTCCGCGCTGAGCGTCTGCAGCAGGTCAAGTGCCATGCCAAGCCTGATCTCCACACGCCCATCCAGCCCGGCGCGAGCCAGGTACTCACGGGCCAGCGCCGCGTGCTCCGGGTTGCGCTCCAGCGAGATCAGATGACCATCTGCCGGGAGGGCACGGGCGATCCAGGTGGCACTGTAGCCCGCCAGGGTACCGATCTCGACGACACGCCGGACTCCGGCAGATCTCAGCAGGAAATGTAACAGCAGCCCTTCCTCAGGGCGAAGATGAATCTGGGGGAAGCCGCGGGCCTCGCTCTCGGCACGCAGGCTGGCGAGATGCTCATCATCATGGGCAAACAGGTCGCGGATGTACCGGGCTGCGGGATCGTCCATCATCATCACCTCACAGGCGCTAGCAGGGATCGAGACAGGCCGGCGGTGTGGCCATCCACCTCAGATACTCTAGACCGTCCGGCCCGGTCTGTCAACGGGGCAGGCATCACAAAAACAAAACGACGGCCCTTGAGGGCCGCCGCCTGTCTGTTTTGCGTATGAGATCGGCTGAGTCAGCCGGGCAATTAGCGAGCCTTGACCTGGATCGTGCGGGGGCGCACTTCTTCAGCCTTGGGCAGCACCAGCGTCAGCACACCGTTCTCAAAAGTCGCCTCGGCCTTGTCCATCTCTACCGGCACATTGAGCTGGAGCGTGCGGGCGAAGCGCCCATCGAAGCGCTCGTTGATCAGGTAGCGGGTATTCTCAAGACGCGACTTGATCTCGCCCTGAATGGTCAGGGTGTCACCTTCCAGCGTGATCTCAACATCATCCGGGTTCACACCGGGAACGGCTGCGGTGATCACGATCTCGTTCTCGGTCGAATAGGCATCGATAGGCAGACGGGCCGCACGCGAGCCGCCTGACTCGGTGGTCCCCCACACCGCATCGTTCAGACGGTTCATCATCTCACGCATCGCCATCAGATCGCGGGCCAGGTGCTGGTTAATCAACGACATCTTAGTCCCTCCATTTAGTCCCTGTAAGCTTGTTTATTTTGCTTGCCTGCTTTGTTTGCATTTACGCTAATGACTATACAGAGGGTATATAGGAATCGGAATAGAGACACGTAAGAGACATAATAGAGTTACATCAGAAGTTTGTTGGAGGGGCAGGCCTGCGTATCAGCCCGAAAGAACTGCCTTGAGACGCTGCTCGAATTCGCTGAGCATGATGGCTGTCGCCCCCCAGATGATATGCTCGCCGAAGCGGTAGAAGGGCACCTCCAGCTCGAAGCCGTGGATGATCCAGCGCTCCTCCTGCTTGATCGAATCATCGAGCAGGGCGGCCAGCGGCATCTCGATCACCTCAGCCACCTCCGCCGGGTTGGGGGTAAACCGGGGACGTTCCTCGCTGTAACCGACATAGGGATGTATCTCGAAGTCACTGACGATTACGTAGATCGGGGTGAGCGACCCCAGCAGCAGCACCCCCTCGCGGCAAACCCGCAGCTCTTCACACAGCTCGCGCAGAGCTGCCTGGCCGGTGTCGGCATCATCCGGGTCCAGCGCCCCCCCGGGGAGTGATATCTGCCCGCTGTGATGGTTGAGGGTCTCGGTGCGGCGCGTCAGTACAAAGCACAGATCGCCACTGCACGGATAGAGTAACAGCAGCACAGCAGCCATCCGCGCCGTGCCCTCCCAGTTCTGCGGCCGTCTGAGCGTGCGCGGACGCGGCGACATACGCGCCCAGGCACTCGCCGCATCAAACACCTGCAAGGCGAGCGCCCGGCGAACATGATCAAGTGTTGGCCAGATAACTGAAGCTGCCATGACGATACCCGCGCGCATTGTACCGGAGAGAAGGCCCAGTCCGCCATTATATAACCGCCCCGGACAAAAGTCACACAGGGGAAAAAGCACACCTCTGCTATAATCTCTGTTATGTCATACCAAGAACCCTCCCCCAAAGCCCGGAAGCAACGCCAGACCCTCTGGATCGGTCTGGGCGTCGCAGGCAGTGTGCTGGTACTTGCCTGCATTTTCGTATGTGTGCTGGCTGTGATCGGCGGCGCAGTCTACTTCCTGGGGGTAAATTCCCCTACCCTGTTCACACCACCAACTCGACAGGCAGGGGGGGGTGTGCCTGTGATGCCTGACCCGCCCTCACCTGCTCCTGCCACGCCTATCCCGAACACCCCCGACCTGGTAGAAGAAGCCATCCGCAACCTGGAGGCGATCACGACTGCTGAGGTCCCTTATCGCGATCAGGTGGCGCTGGCTGAACGGCTGCGCGGGCTGGCTGACCCGCCGACAACCATTCCAACCCCTGATTACCGGCTTGGCGATGTTGAGATGTTCTACGTCAATAACCTTGACACTGACACCACCCTGCAGATCAAGGCGGAGCTGGTTTACATCGGCGAGCATGTCTATATGTGGGTCGAGCAGGATTTCCCCTACGACTACGACGCGTTGAAGGAGTCGGCAGATCGGTTCAGCCAGGACACCTACCGAATCAACCGCCAGACATTTGGCAGCGAACCGCTGCCTGGCGTTGACGGTGATGAGCGGTTGCACATCTTGCACTCAACCGAGCTGGGATCGAGCATCGCCGGTTATTTCGGCTCGTCAGATGTGTTCCCCGCCTCGGTCATGGAGTATTCCAACCAGCGCGAGATGTTCTACATCAACATCGGCAACACCTATCCCGGCTCTACCGACTACGACTCGACACTGGCCCATGAGTTCCAGCACATGATCCATTGGAATGTAGACCGCAACGAGACCACCTGGCTAAACGAGGGAATGAGCGAGCTTGCCGCTTTCCTGAACGGTTATGGGCCATCCGGATTCATGTATGCCTACCTGAGCAACCCGACGATCCAACTGACCGACTGGCCAGAAGATGATGATACTCTGCCACACTATGGCGGTGCTTATCTGTTTGTCCAGTACTTCTATGACCGGTTCGGCTACGAGGCTGTACGAGCGCTGGTTGCCAACGGGCTGAACGGTATGGAATCCGTGGATGACACACTGGCGGCTGTTGGAGCAGGGGTTAGCGCTGACGAGGTATTCATCGACTGGCGCATCGCCAACCTGATTAACGACCCCGCCACGCCTCATGCTGCAGGCGGCGGGAGCGGGCTGTACGCCTACACCAGCGCCGTGCCGCTTTCCACCCCGGCAACGGCTGCTGCGGTGACTGCCTATCCTTTCACCAGCGGCAGGCAGCAGGTCAGCCAGTATGGCGTGTACTATGCCAGCCTGAGCAGCCCCGGCGGGTCAGGAACCCTTGCCATTCGCTTTGACGGTGAGGAGCTTGTCCGTGCCGTCCCAATCGACACGGTGAACACCGATGGGGACCCGGTGACGGATGATGATACCGTGTGGTGGTCCAACCGGGGTGACGACAGCAACATGACTCTGACCCGCGCTGTTGACCTGCGTGGAGTGGATCAGGCTGTGCTGACCTATGATCTGTGGTACTGGATCGAGTACGGGTGGGATTTTGGCTATGTGGAAGTTTCAACCGATGGAGGACAGACCTTTACCATCCTCGAGACTGCCCACACCTCCGATTACAATCCCTTTGGCAATGCCTATGGGGTGGGCTACACCGGGCGCAGCAGCGATGCGCCAGACGCCGACGAGCACGGCTGGGTGAGTGAGACGGTCGATCTGAGCGCCTATGTCGGGCAGGAGATTCTGCTGCGCTTTGAGATGATCACCGATGATGCGGTTAACCAGCCGGGCATGGCCCTTGACAACATCTGCATTGAGGCCATCGGCCTGTGCGACGATGCTGAGACTGACATTGCCGGATGGGAGGCTCGTGGCTTTGTCAGGCACAGCAATGTGCTCCCGCAACGGTTCGCCGTGCAGGTTGTGCTGGAGCGGTCAGGGGGCCGTTATGAGGTGCTCGACATGCTTCTGGACGGGGAGAACCAGGGCGAGCTGACCATTGACATGACCGGGAGCCGTCTGGCCACCCTGGTGGTATCCGGCCTGACACGATTCACCACTGAGCCAGCGATCTTCAGCTACCAGATCGCAACGCCCTGACAACGCGCGACAGGATAGAAACGAGGGCGGCGTGCCGATCAAGACACGCCGCCTGCTTTTCCTGCTCACCGGGGGGCAAGGCCCACACCTAGGTAAGCTGGATCTCGCCCCGCTTCAGCGCTTCCAGCTCGGCTTCGAGCTTCTTGCGCTCCTCCGCCACCGCCGCCTTGACATCGCCGAGCACCTTATCGGCCCTGACCTGGGCCTCGGAGCGCAGCTCTCTACCGGACATCGGCGCGAAGAGCAGCGCAATCACCGCGCCTATGAAAGCGCCAAGCAGGAGGCCCGCCATGAAGTTCAGCAGTTTCGACATCCCTCTGTCCTTCCATATAACAGCCTGAAGCGGTTACTTGCTTCTCATTATAGCACAGGATTATCCACTGGCTGTGCAGGAAGTTAGCGCTCTCCAGCGGCCCTCCATAACGTCTGCACCTCCTTAGCAGTAAGCAAGCGCCAGCGGCCCGGTTCAAGCCCGGTCAGGGTGATCGGGCCGATGGCAATGCGCACCAGCCGCAGCGTAGGATGGCCTACCATCGCCGTCATGCGGCGCACCTGGCGGTTGCGTCCCTCGTGCAGGGTCAGGCGGAGCCACGCCGTTGGCACCGATTTACGGTAGCGGATGGGCGGGACACGCGGCGGCAGGTCTGGCTCCTCGGCCAGCAGCTCGGCGCGTGCAGGGCGCGTGCGGCGGCCCTCAATCACAACCCCCTGTTCAAGCTGGCGCAGCGCCCCAGGAGTCGGGATGCGTTCAACCTGGGCCAGGTAAACCTTGGGTAGCCGGTGGCGTGGGTCGGTGATGCGGGCTTGCAGTGCCCCATCATCGGTCAGGAGCAGCAGCCCCTCGCTGTCCAGGTCAAGGCGCCCTGCCGGGTAAACACCTGGCACATCGACGAAAGCTGCCAGGGTGATTTGCCCCTCATGGTGAGTGGTGAATCGGCTGATCACACCATAGGGTTTATAGAAAGCCAGCACCGGCATCACAGCCTCCCCTGTGTACAGAAATCGCTTCGGGATTTTCCCGACATCGTGGAAAGTGTGTTATGATGTATCGTACAGCATCCAACCGGGGACGCCCGGACTGACAGGCACATGTCAACGAAGAAACAACAACCTCAGCATACCAGCAAGCTCAACGCCGAGCAGCGCCGCGCCCTGACAATCCCTTTGTTTGGCGGCTTTGGCGCACGGTTTCTGCCCGAGAACCTTATTTTCCACCCGGCACCCTATAATTACCAGACGCTCCAGAACCCCAACCACTGGCGTATCCTGATGAAGTTCAGCCAGCCAGGACGCAGGCCAATGAATTTTGGGCTGGATATCTACGGCGACGTAATCCTGGGACGTGGTTCAGAAGGCCCCAACGCACCGGATGTGGATTTCTCTAACCTGGATGCGGTGCGCCTGGGGGTCTCGCGGCGTCATGCGCTGCTGCGCCCCACCCAGAATCGGCTGTTCCTGATCGATCTGGAAAGCACCAATGGCACCACCCTGAATGCCATCCCGGTTGGCAAGGGGATGGCGCAGCGGATCAAATCCGGCGATCTGATCGCGATGGGTGGGTTAAGCTTTGTGGTAGACATCCTGCAAACGCCTCAGGGGGCACCGGAGGCCACAGTAGATGAGGTGGAGGGAGGGGAGAAGAGAGACGACACGGAACCGGGGCGCGCGTCTCCCATCCTCACCATTGGCAGTGACGATGACAGCGGGACGACCTGACCGGCAGAAGGGCACGCAGAAGCGCCCGGCGGCTCACAGCTGCCGGGCGCTTTTTCATATCCAACCATATCGACTTACGGATCAGGTCGTAGCCACTCTGACAACTGCGGCAAACGCCTGAGGGTCATGCATGGCAAGGTGCGCCAGCGCCTTCCGATCCAGCTCGATGTTGGCCCTCTTGAGCGCGCCGATGAGGCGGCTGTAGCTCATCCCATTGAGACGGGCAGCGGCGTTGATGCGCACAACCCACAGCCTGCGCAGGTCACGACGGCGGCCACGGCGGTCGCGATAAGCATACCACAACGACTTCAGCATGGCCTCGTTGGAGCGGCGAAACAGCCGCCCGCGCGACCCGTACTGGCCCTTAACCAGCTTGATGATCTTCTTATGGCGTCTGCGCCGGACAATCCCGGTTTTAACTCTCATCGGTAACCTCTTGTTTCCTGTGGTAGTTGAACGGCAGCGACGGCCGGCCTACTTGCTGGGGCTCTTGCTCCCCGGGCGGGACGGACGGGTGTCGTACTTCTTGATGTACGGCAGCAACCGCCTGACACGCTTCTGATCGCCCTTGCTCTTCACCGGCACCATCTCGCTCAACATGTGCTTGCTGCGCTTCGACTGCTTGACGCGGAAGTGCCCCTTCGGCCCCTTTGTCCGGACGAGCTTGCCGGAGCCGGTCAGCTTGAAACGCTTGGCCGTGGCCTTGTGGGTCTTAAGCTTATACTTCCCGGTTTTCGTTTGTTTCCTGGGCACAGGTCTAACTCCTTCGTCGATTCTGGTCAGGTATGCTGCCGGTAAGGCAGCCCTCTACTCATTCACCACGGCCCCGCAGTAAAAGGCCGGACACTTCTCATCCGGCCTTCTTGCATGGCACGTCAATGATATGGCCCAAAGCCCGGCGGCTGGATGCCCGGCTCAGGCCCCCGGCTGGCGCGGAGCCAGCACCATGAGCATGGTGCGCCCTTCCATGTCGGGACGCTGCTCGACAATACAGACATCCTCCAGCTCGCTGGCAATACGCTCGAGCTGTTCACGTGCGATCTCCGGGTAAGTGATCTCACGCCCCCGGAAGCGGATGCGCACTTTGACCTTCATGCCCTCCTCAAGCCAGCGCCGAGCATCCCGTATCTTGAACGAGAGATGGTGATCGGTGGTCTTGGGCCGCAGCCGGATCTCCTTGACCTCAATCGTCTTCTGCTGCTTGCGAGCAGCCTTCTCTTTCTTCGCCTGCTCGTACTGGAACTTGCCATAGTCCATAATACGGCAGACCGGCGGGGTAGCCTGCGGAGCTACCTCCACCAGATCAAGCTCGGCCTCTTCCGCCCGCCTCAGGGCATCCTGCAGGCTGACTACCCCCACGTTCTCGCCTGTCTCGGTGATGAGGCGGACTTCCCGTGCTTTGATCTCTCTGTTGATACGGTTACGTGTCTTGGCTATTTGCGGGCCCTTTCTCTCTCAGCGCATCCAGAAACTGCATCAAGGCCGCACTCAGCGGCCCAAGCGTAGACGAGTTTACCATAAACCGGGCTCGACCGTCAACATCAAATGAGCGCATCTGCGGCCCACCCCGATTTAGAAATGGGCAACGGGGCGCAGTACAATCCGAGGGAGCCGGGGGGATGGGGTCTCCTGTGGCTGGTCTTCCCCGTTTACGCCCGATGCAGCGTCAAGCCCCGTTTCAGACCCACAGCAGGCCGCGGAACCCCCTGGCGCTGTAGAAAGAAGGTGCGCTGTTATGATACACAAAGACCCTGCCATAGCGGCGGTCGGCAAAGAGGGCACCGCCGAGTTTTCGAACATCGGGGGGGGTTTTCACCCAGCTCGACGTCTTTGTGTCAAAACTGCCAAGCTCCTGCAGCTCCCGGTAGCTTTCTTCCGTTAGCAGCTCGATGCCCATAGCAGCTGCCATATCAACAGCGTTACCTGCCGGATGCACGCCTCGCTTTTCCCTCTCTTGCTGCCCCTCGTAGTCATAACAAATGTTTCTGCGGCCTGCGGGGCTCTCCGCAGAACAGTCGCAAAAAACGTATTCGCCATTCTCTGTGTCGTAACCAATAACATCCGGCTCACCACCGGTTCGTTCCATCTCGCTAAGCGACCACAGTTTGTCAGGGCTGGCTTCCAGCCTTGCCAGCACTTCAGCCCATTCAAGGCCTTTATGGCGGCTCATGTTCTTCTCAAAGCGAGCTTTCAGCACTTTAAGCAGTTCTTCTTTTGTTTCCTCTGGCAGGTTCTTGATGTTCATCGCCGATCTCTCCACACTTTCTCTTGTCGATCGTCACCCCATTTTAGCCGTCTGTCAGGCCTGCCGCGCCCTCACGGGATGCTGGTGGTTGTTCGGGCCGTGCTTCGCGCTATTATCATACAGCAGGAATCCATAGATCGTCAGGAGAGCACAACAATGGCATTATCAAGCAGTCAACAACCCGGGCAGCGATCGCGTGCAGTACGCTGGTTGCTGATCTTCCTCGGCATTCTGGTCGTCAGCTTTGCCGCCATCCAGCTGATCCCCGTTTCACGAACCAACCCGCCAGTCACCAGTGAGCCGAACTGGGACTCGCCGGAGACACGCGCTCTGGCTCAGCGTGCCTGTTTCGACTGTCACAGCAACGAGACGCAGTGGCCCTGGTACGCCTACGTGGCACCAGTCTCCTGGCTGGTCGCGCGTGACACCGTCGAAGGGCGTGAGGAGCTGAACTTCTCGGAGTGGGGAACCAGGAGGGAAGAAGCGGAGGAAATCGTCGAGGTCATTCTGGAAGCCAAGATGCCACTACCTATTTACATCCTGATGCACCCCGAAGCCAACCTCACCGACGCTGAGCGTAGCCAGCTTGCCGAGGGACTGCGAGCTACCCTGCGCTGAGTGATGCCGCCGGATATGCCGGCTGAAGCGTAACACCACACAGCCCTGCCCTATGCGGCACAAACCGTGGACAGGGTTTTTCACTTTTTCGGGTCAGGCGAGACCTCCACGTGCCGGTGCCGGAAAAGGGGTATACGAGGCTTCAAGCGGCTCCTGGCCGGTGCGGACAAGGCGGAAATGCGTTGTGGACAAAGCTGGCAGCGAGTCGTAAACTGTGCGAACTCTATCTCAAATGAAGGGACAAGCGCTGATGAGCCTGTTGGATGATATTACCACCGCCATCACCATCGACCTGGACGCCATTGCTCATAATGTACAGGCGATCGCGCGGCATGTTGGCCCCGGCGTGATGATCTACGGGGTGGTAAAGGCCAATGCATACGGGCATGGGGCCGGGCATGTTGCCCACACGATTCTGGCTAATGGCGCCAGGGGTCTGGCCGTTGGGCGCACCGACGAGGGCGTCCAGCTTCGGCGGCTGGGCATCACCGCTGACATCCTGAATCTGTGCTACACTGTGCCCGGCGAGATCGGCACCATGGTGGAATACGATATCATCCCCACCATCATCACAGCGGAAGCCGCGCAGGTGCTGTCAGCGCAGGCCGTCGCATCAGGGAAGATCGCCCGGGTTCACATCAAGGTGGACACCGGCATGGGGCGCTTCGGCCTGCTCCCGGCAGAGGTAGTCCCCTTCCTGAACGCGATCAGCACGCTGCCTGGCTTGGAGATCGAGGGCATCTTCACCCACTTCTCGACGGCTGATGAGCGCGATCATAGCTACACGCACCATCAGCTTGCCCTCTTCCATGAGGTGCTGCAGGCAGCGGAGATAGCAGGCCACCGGTTCCACGTGCGCCACGCTGCCAACAGCGCCGCCACCCTGAGCATGCGAGAAACCCACCTGGATGCTGTTCGGCCCGGGCTGGCCCTGTATGGCATGTATCCCTCCTCAGAGGTTAGCCGGGCGGTGTCTCTCAGGCCCGCCCTCTCGCTGCGCAGCCACCTGGGGCGCGTGCGCACACTGCCTGCGGGATCGGCTGTCGGCTACGGGCGCACCTTCTCCACTCCGCGTGCGATGCCGGTCGGGCTGGTTCCGGTTGGTTACGGCGATGGTTATCACCGGCTGCTGAGCAACCGTGGGGCAGTGCTGGTGCATGGGAAACGAGCGCCGATTATCGGCCGGGTATGTATGGATCAATTCATGGTAGACCTGACTGCCTCCCCGGAAGCAGCGGAGGCCGATGAGGTGGTGCTAATCGGCGAACAGGGGGAGGACACAATTACCGCCGAGGAAGTCGCCCGCTGGGCAAAAACGATCAACTACGAGGTGACCACCGGCCTGACGCGACGCCTGCCACGTGTATACATCCAGAATGGCGCGATCGTGGATATAGTGCGCCTCACGATCTGTGACATCTAGAGTCAATTCTGCTATACTGATATTGACGGATGCCCGGGGATAGGGTATCATGCCAACGCTGGTTATGCTCAGCCGGATGCGGCGCATCGGCAAAAACCTTGTGAACGGGTTAGTGGGCGTGTTATAATCCGTCGCGACGCCGACGTAGCTCAACCGGCAGAGCAGCTGTTTTGTAAACAGCCGGTTATGGGTTCGAGTCCCATCGTCGGCTTGTACAGAACTTTAATAATCAGCGCAACAGGATGGGTCGGTGTCCCGAGCGGCAAAGGGGGCGGACTGTAAATCCGCTGGCGGAAGCCTTCGCAGGTTCGAGTCCTGCCCGGCCCACTGGCAGGAAAGCCACCATGGGGATGTAGCTCAGCTGGGAGAGCACCGCCTTTGCACGGCGGGGGTCAGGGGTTCGAGTCCCCTCATCTCCATCATCCCCTGGGGCCTGAAGCCTGCACGGAAGAATGCCCACGTAGCTCAGTCGGCAGAGCACATTCTTGGTAAGAATGAGGTCATGGGTTCAAATCCCATCGTGGGCTCTGTCATCTCTATAACCAATCTTTTTTTTTGTAAACATCCCGAACTTGATCGGGAATGTCTCTGTGCGTCTGAGGCAAGGAGAAGCTGAGGCATGGCAAAGGAAGTATTCGAGAGGACGAAGCCGCACGTGAATGTGGGGACGATCGGCCACATTGACCACGGCAAGACGACGCTGACAGCG
>FWPV01000390.1_pt1 | contig 141895 bp, 136 predicted proteins | sample 2228371 | NCBI WGS metagenome assembly FWPV01 (sample SAMEA103939776, study PRJEB20133) | metagenome | reverse complement strand
CTTGACCATCAAACCCGACCCGAAACATACCTAGAGGCGGGTCACTTCTCGGTGGAAATCCCGGGTCAGTTCTCGGCGGAAATCAACATTCTAGCCCTCTGCCCGCGACTTCTGTGACCCGCTCCAGAACTCGCTTCGACGGGGTCAGCGACTGAGCTATCGCCCGCGACAAGGGATGATTGCTCGCACTCGCCAGAGCCGCCGCGATGTCGGCAACGCGCGCATCCGAGACGTCCTGGCGTGCCAGCCGTGGAGTGCCGGTCGTCAGGGTTCCCGTCTTGTCGAAGGCGACGGAGTCGATCTGGGCGATCCGCTCCAGCGCGGCACCATCCTTCATCAGCACGCCCCGCTCCATCAGCCGCCCAGCCGCCACCACGTGCACCATGGGGACGGCAAGTGCGAGGGCGCATGGGCAGGTGATGATCAGTACCGCCGTTGCGTTCATCAGTGCCTGATGCCAGTCGCCGCCGAAAAGGCCCCAGCCGACGAAGGTGGAGAGTGCAATAGCGTGGATCACTGGAGCATAGATGGCAGCGGCGCGGTCGGCCAAACGCCGCCGCTCGGTCTTGGCCTCCTCGGCTGCCTCCATAAGCGTTCTGACGCGGGAGAGAAACGAATCGGTCGATGGCCTCTCGACCCGTACATGGATCATTCCACCGATGTTGACGGCGCCGGCAGGCACCGAGGTTCCCTTCTCGGCTGCGACCGGCATCGATTCCCCGGTCGCAACCGCATTGTCGAAGGCCCCCGGGCCTAGTGCAGCCACATCGACGGGTACCCGCTCGCCGGCCCTGAGCTCGATGATCATCCCCGGCTCGATCTCGTCGAGAGCGATGTATTCGCGCGTTCCGTCGTCGCGAATTCGATTGGCGCCCTTCGGCGCAAGTCGCGCCAGGTTGTTGATGGCGCTTCGGGCCCGTTCGCGCATGAGATGGTCCAGCGTCCTGCCGGCGAGAAGGAAGAAGAGCAGCATTACGGCCGCATCGAAATAGGCGTGCGCTCCGCCAGTGACGGTTTCGACGAGACTCATCGCTGTCGCTAGAAGGACGCCGATGCTGATCGGGACGTCCATGTTGGTGCGCCCTACCCGCAGCGCGTTCCAGGCCGATCGGAAGAACGTGCGTCCGGAAAACGCGACCGCAGGTATCGCGATCAGCGCCGAAATCCAATGGAAAGGATCACGTATCGCGATATCGGCCCCTGACCAGACGGAAACCGAAAACAGCATGATGTTGCTGGCCGCAAATCCGGCGACCGCTAGCGCCACGACAAGGCGGCGCAACACTGGATCAGCCGCATCTGCCTGATCTGGCTGATCGAGGACAAGGCTCCGGTACCCGGCGCGCTCTATGGCCGCGTGCAATTCCACCGGCGAGCCCTTGTTCGGATCGAAGGCGATACGCACTCGGCGGCGGCTCAGGTTCACCCGCGCCGAGCGGACCATCGGGAGTTGAACCAAGCTTGCCTCGATGGCGTTGATACAGGCCCCGCAATGGGCGTCGGGCACGGCGAAATCGAGTTGCCGCGACCCGTCGGTGAGCGCGATACTTGCCAACAGGAGCGCGTCGCCGTCATCCTCGAGTGCAGTTGCAGCCGGCTGCGCCATGTACTCGCCGGGCGCGCAGCAGGTCATGACGTGCTCCCGCAGTACTGGCGCGGTGGTTTCTCATGGCGTTGTGCGCAGCTATGGCAAGGCTGCCGGTGCAACGGAGGAGCGTAGAAAATGGAAGGTCTGTGGTTGCTCATTCCGGTCGCGATTCTCATGGGCGTCGTCGGTCTAGCTGCGTTTCTCTGGTCGCTGCGATCGGGCCAGTACGACGACATGGAAGGTGCTGCCCATCGCATCCTCAACGATGATGAGCGCCCCTGAATCATTTGGCTTCGCCGCCGCTGCCCTCCACGATGGCCCGGTAGGCGTGCCAGGTCGCATGGCCCAGCAGTGGGAAAACGATCACCAAGCCCACAAGGGCTGTGGCGACGCACAGAGCCCATAGCAGCGTCACGATTGCGCCCCAGGCGATCATGACGGCGGCATTGTTCCAGACGAACTTGAGGCTTCGGGCCATCGCCGTGACAGCATCGAGCCGTTCGGTCAGCAGCATGGGCACCGAGAGAGCGCTGATGGCGAAGCCGAAGGCCGCGAACAGGCCACCCACCAGCGTTCCCGTCAAAAGCATCCCCCAACCCTGCGGCGTGGTGGTCAGCAACGGGATCAGTTGGTGGGTGCCGGGGAAGGCGCGGTAGCCGAAGAACAGCGCGTAGATCAGAACCGCCGCGCGCATCCAGAGCAGCATCAGCAGCATCAGCAGCAGACCCATGAAAATGATCTGACCGATGGAACCAGTGCGGACGGCCAGCATCTGGTCCAGCCGCACCTTACCGCCGTTTTCAAGTCGGCGGCTCTTTTCGTAAAGGCCCACCGCTATGACAGGGCCGATGATCATGAACCCCGCCAAGGCTGGAAACAGCACGTAGTCCCATCCCATCGTGAACATGGTGTAGACCACGGTGATCGAAACCACGAAGACCAGAGCGCCATAGAGCAGGCTCGAAACGGCCCCTCGCCACAGGTCGCGCCAGCCGCGCGCCAGCCAGGTCAGCGCTGCCTTTGCCGGCAGATGCCGTTGCTTGCTGTCGTCGAGCGTCTGCTCAATCCCCGAGGTCTCGCTCAGCAGCCAGTAGTTCTCGTCCGACTCCGCCATCGCATCCTCCTAGCAGGACGATTTCGCCGCTGCGTACTGCCCTGGTTCCGATTCGCCCGCCTTGTGGTGCGCCAGGCACTCCGGTTGTGATTCCAGCGCCACCATCAGGAAGTGAAGGTTGGCTCCGATGAAGATCGCCATGATCAGGGCGGCCCAGAACATCACCCAGCCCCCCCAGGACTTCTTCTTGGATGCGTCTCCTACAGCCTCGGTCATCATGGCGTGCTCACGTTTAGTGAGTTCACGTAGAGGGCCAGCATCCTGATCTCCTCCGGCGCAAGGCGTTCGTCCCAGGTGGGCATGTGTCCCTGGCGGCCCCCGTGGATAGAGGCGATGATCATGTCGAGGTCGCCGCCATAGATCCAGGCGTCATCCACGAGATTGGGCACGCCCGCGTCCCGGTCGCCGATAGCGGTCTCGCCATGGCATCCGGCACAATTGGCGACGTAGATTTCCTGACCGGATTCGATCCGAGACAGGTTTTCGGAGGTCGAATAGTCGGGATGGCTGAGCGAATAGACATAAGCGGCAGCCGCCCTCACCTCCAATCCGGTAAGCATCTGCTCACGGCCGAAGGCCGGCATCTGCGCGAACCGCGTCTCGTCGTGACGGGCGTTGATGCCGACCCTCATGGTCTCGGCGATCGCCTCCGGCGATCCGTCGCCCCAGAGCCAATCGCCGTCCGTGAGGTTGGGATAACCAGCATTGCCCTGTGCATCGCGGCCATGGCACACGGCGCAATTGTCGCCGAACAGCTGGTGCCCGGTCTCGGTCACACGAACCATCAGCGCTTCGTCGGCGGCGATCTCGTCGTATGAGAGGGCGTTCACCTGATCGACCCATCCGGATCGGACCTGCTGGTCCTCCCGCAGCCTCGCCTCCACGATCTCCCTCTGGTCGATGCCGAGCAGGCCCTTGGTGTAGGTGAAGGCGAGAGGCCAGGCCGGCATGAGGACCCAATAGATCACCGCCCAGACGTGCGTGATGATGATGAAGAGCAGCACCGCGCGCGGCACCGGAGTATCGAGTTCCTTGATGCCATTCCAATCGTGTCCGGTGGTCTCAGTGCCAGAAACTGGATCGACCTCCTTGTGGCTCATGGCTTGTCCTCCTTGCGCAGGATGGCCGTCTTGGCCGCCTTGAACCTGGTGCGGTTCGACGGCCAGAAAGTGTATGCGACCACGCCAATCGCCAGTGCGATCAGGTAGAATAGGCCCCAACTCTTCGAGAAGAAGACAACGGCGTCATGACCCCAGTCCATCTTCACCCTCCGTGGTATCGCCAGCATCAGGCCCTTGATCCTCCGGTCCCAATGCTTCCTCGGGCGCAGCCGTTCCCTGATAGGCGGCATCGGTCATCTGGCCGAGCACCTGGAGATAGGCGACGAGCGCGTCCATTTCGGTCAGCCGGGTGACCGCGCCGTCGAAGGCGCTGACCTGTGTCTCGTCGCCGTACCGCTCCACTAGCCCTTGCACGCCTTCTGCGTCCGGGTTGGCCTGCGCTTGAACGTCGGCGACGGCGCTCTCGATCATCTGTTCGGTGTAGGGAACGCCGAGGGCGCTCTGCGCCCTGAGCCTGTTGGCCACCGTCAGCGCATCGAGATCGGTGGCATTGAGCCACGGATAGGCCGGCATGTTCGATTCCGGCACCACGTCGCGCGGGTTGTTGAGGTGCTCGACATGCCACTGATCCGAGTACTTGCCGCCGACGCGCGCCAGGTCAGGACCGGTGCGCTTTGATCCCCAAAGCATGGGTCGATCGTATTGCGACTCGACTGCCAGCGAGAATGGCCCGTAACGGTCGACCTCGTCGGCCAGCGTGCGGATCATCTGGCTGTGGCAGGCGTAGCAGCCCTCCCGGACATAGATGTCACGCCCGAGCAGCTCTAGCGGCGTATACAGGCGCATATCGGGCACCTCTTCGACCGTCTCGTCGATGGTGAAAAGCGGTGCGATCTCGACGATGCCGCCAACGCTGGCGGCCGCTATGATCGCCAGCACGAAGCCGATTGCCGTCCGTTCCAGCTTGCGGTGGATGAGTTCGGCCATGGCTTACTCCGCCGGCTTGAGAGTGACGGCGACCGCGGCTTCAGGCAGGTCGGCAACGACGTCGCTGCTTGCCGGTGCACGCCTTACGGTCATCCAGATGTTGAACGCTCCGACCATGGCGCCGAGCAGGAACAGCAGCCCGCCGAAGGCGCGAGCGATGTAGTAGGGATACATGGCGACCAGCGAGTCCACGAAGGAGTAGGCGAGCGAGTTGCCTTCGGTGTAGGTGCGCCACATGAGACCCTGGATCACGCCCGAGTTCCACATCGCGAAGATGTAGACGAGGGTTCCGGAGAGGGCGAGCCAGAAGTGCACTTCGACCAGGGTGTTCGAATACATCCCCTGTTTCTTCCAGATCGAAGGGACCAGGGTGTAGATCGAGCCGAAGGTGATCAGTGCGACCCAACCGAGGGCGCCGGCATGGACATGGCCGACGGTCCAGTCGGTGTAGTGGGAGAGCGAGTTCACCGGGCGCACGGCCATGAACGAGCCCTCGAACGTCGAAAGGCCGTAGAAGATAGCCGCCACGACCATGAACCGCAGCGTGGCGTCGTCTCGGACCTTGTGCCACGCCCCGCGCAGGGTCATCAGCGCGTTGCCGGCCGACGCCCATGACGGGACCAGCAACATCACCGAAAAGGTCATGCCGAGAGTCTGCACCCAGTGCGGCAGGGCCGTATAGTGCAGGTGGTGCGAGCCCGCCCACATGTAGAAGAAGGTGATTCCCCAGAAGCTCAGGATCGACAGCCGGTACGAGAAGATCGGCCGGTCCGCTCGCTTGGGCAGGTAGTAGTACATCATCGCGAGGAAGCCCGCGGTGAGGAAGAAGGCCACGGCGTTGTGGCCGTACCACCACTGCACCATCGCATCCTGCACGCCCGGCCAGATCGTGTAGCTCTTGGCGCTCCCAATCGAAGTCGGCAGTGCCAGATTGTTGACGATGTGGAGGATAGCGACCACCACGATGAACGCCATGTAGTACCAGTTGGCGACATAGATGTGCGGCTCCTTCCGGCGCGCCAGCGTGCGCAGGAAGAGGACGAAATACGTCACCCAGACGATGACGAGCCAGATGTCGGCATACCACTCTGGCTCGGCATATTCCTTGGACTGCGTAATGCCCATGCCGTAGCCGGTGACCGCCAGGAGGCAGAATAGGTTGAAACCGATCAGCACGAACCATGGCGACACCTGGTCGGGAAGGCGCGCCCGCGAGGTGCGTTGCACCACATGGAAGGAAGTGGCGATCAGTGCGTTCCCACCGAAGCCGAAGATCACGCCGGTGGTGTGCATCGGTCGGAGTCTCCCGAAGCTCGACCAGGCCTGCCCGAAGGTGAGCTCCGGCCAAGCGAGCTGCGCTGCGACCCAGACACCGATGAACATGCCGAAGATCGCCCAGACCATGGTGAGTGCGATGCCGAACTTCGTCGGATCGTCGTAGTACTCATCCAGCCGGGAGGCTGGCGGATCGGGCAGATCCAGCCGGGGAAGCAGCAGCGCCGCGAAAAGCGCGCAGTAGACAATAATCAGCAAGCCGTGTGCGCCCAGGATGTCCCATCGCCCAGCAACCCCGAGGAAGAGGCCAGCAGCCGCCACGAGGAGCAGGAGCGCCATGCTGGCTCGTCGGTCGCTCTTGGTCATTCGGGCGATCATTGCTGTCCTCCTTCAGGCACGCCGGCCTAACACCGGCCTTCTGCGAGTCGGACGATACAAGCGATACGACTGAAATCAATAGCTGGCCCGGTCAGACGACGCCGAGCGCCCGCATTGCTTCCGCAACGCGCACGAATCCGGTGACGTTGGCACCGAGGACGTAGTCATTGGGCGTGCCATAGGTCTCGGCCGTTTCCGCACAGGCATCATGGATGTCGTGCATGATCTGGGCCAGACGCTTCTCGGTATCTTCAAAACTCCAGCTGTCGCGAGAGGCATTCTGTTGCATCTCGAGTGCCGAGGTGGCGACGCCGCCAGCGTTGGCGGCTTTGCCCGGCGCGAACAACACACCGGCATCTTGGAACACGCGCACCGCGTCAGGGGTAGATGGCATGTTGGCCCCCTCGCCCACTGCCTTGACGCCGTTCCTGACCAACATCTGGGCGTCCTTGCCGGTGAGCTCGTTCTGAGTGGCCGAGGGCATCGCGACATCGCAAGTCACATCCCAGATACTGCCGCCCGCTATGAAGCGGACGCTTGCACCGCGTGCCTTGGCGTATTCGCTGATGCGCTCGCGGCGAACTTCCTTGACCTCTTTCAGCAGGTCGAGATCGATACCGGACTCGTCGACGACATAGCCACTCGAGTCAGACGCAGCGATGACCCTGCCGCCGAAGGAGTGGACCTTCTCGATGGTGTAAAGCGCTACGTTGCCGGATCCTGAGACCACCACCTTCTTGCCGTCCAGGCCACTCCCGGTGCGTTCGAGCATTCGCTGGACGAAGTAGGTTGCACCATAACCGGTAGCCTCCTTCCGCGCGCGCGAGCCGCCATAGGCGAGGCCCTTGCCGGTCGGCACGCCAGCTTCGTAGCGGTTGGTCAGGCGCTTATCCATGACCTTCCCCGAGAACAATCCCGGCAGTAGCGTGGCTAGCCAGCCCTGATCCCGCGGTGCCACTTGATACGACCACCCATCTGCGCAGGCACCGCCATTGCTTATTGCCAGGCACAGGAGCGATCGGGCTATCTCAACAGGAAGTGCACCTTCGCGGGGCAGGCGGAGAACGCGCCCATCAACGCGCTCAAACATCGGGACGCCTGCCTGACGGTGCGCATCTAGGATTGCAGAATGTCTGGACGTGAAAGTGCGCGTCGATGGGCCGACGACCCGATACAGATCGTGATCGCGCGCCCCAGGATGGATCAGACGGGTCAATGTTACCGGACCGGCATCCGCAGCTCCATCAACTCGGAATCGCCCTTCCGCCCAATCCCAACGTGATCCCGGAAGGTAGCTCTCACCTACAATGTCGGTCTCGACGAGACCAAGCTCCCTTTGAGCGACTGGCACCATCCCCAGCTTGGAAACTGCCCAGCCAAGTGCCTTAGCCAACTCGCCCGCTTCGACATGAATCGCGCCGAGGATCGGCGGGGCAAGACCGTGCGACAGTCTGCGAAACGGTGTTCCACCATGCAGTGCAACCGTTCGGTTGAAATCACTCTCGAGCCGCAAGGGAACGGCACCCGATACGATGACGCCAGCCACACCTCCAATCTTGACTTCTTCCAGACGAGCGCCACCGAGCGTGAAAGTTCTGCCGCGCCATCGCAGTCTGAGGCGCTCGTCAAAAAAAGTGGCCTCGACAAGCGTGCGGAGGAAGTCCCAACTGCGGCCCCCCATCACGCGGTCGATCAAAGCAACCGCGTCACCCTCTCCTATTCCACTCCTGGCGGAGGCATACAGGCCCTCGACAAGATCCTGATGCTGGAAGGGACGATCGTCCCAATCAAGTTGCATCGATCCAATCGTTCGTTCGGCTCCTGGCGAACGCCATTCCTCGTGCAATGGCGACGCATAAGCCGCCCCTGCCAGTTCTGCATGCACCTCCGCGCAGGTGACGAATGTGGCTCGGCGCGACCACGAACCTTCTGGGTCGCCGAAGAGATACTGCCCTTCGACGGTGCCCCCGGAGACGAGACGACCGTCCACCAGGTGGAGATGCACGTCGGGCCCATCACCGATCTTTCGCAAATCGATATTACCACGTGCACCTTCTAGTCGGGGGAGAAGGGTCGGGAAGGCATTCGCCTCAAAGGACGCCACCCACCAGTTGATCTATGGGAATCGCGCTCAGACCGCGAGCGTCCTGGGGAATGCAGATTTTCTCAAGGCGTGGTTCGCGAGCGATCACTTCGACAGCGTTACGTCCATCATTGGAAAGGAAGCGCTGAGCGGCGACATCCCTTCCATCAAACAGATGATTTGGCTTGGCGACCAAGTCTACCAGAATGCGGGAAACGTCACTCGGAACGCGACCGAAAAGAGAAGCCTTCAGATTCAGGCCAGCAAGGAGCGCATTCGCTTCTGTGAGCTCGCCATTTCAAAAGGCCTCGAGGACCGCGCCTATCAGGCCATGGGTTCCTACTATCGTCTCTATGCCCTTCTTGGCGCTGAGTCCGGCTCCGCGTTTTCCAGAGAGATCAATGACATCGTGGATGGCATCATCAGGAACGCACGGATCTATCTGGCGTGTCGCAATCCCGATCCTGAATACATTAAGGAGGTTAAGGACGCGCTGGCCCACTACAGCGAGCTGGCGGAACTTTACGGAGAAGGCCGTCAGTAGCGGACCATTAGGGCGAGGTCGCACCGGCGCCCGTTATAAATAGGCCTATCCAGCACTCCCGAGGAAGTATGCAAGGTCCCATTCCGGAAGCTCGCTTCATCGAACTGCTGTCAGACGGAGTCCGTCGCACGTCCCAGCTGATGGCGACGCTTACCAACTATCACGGCGGTCCAACGGCAACAGAGTATATTCTAATGGCAGATTTGGCCCGCGCATTTGCTGAGGCGGGATACGATGTCGGCGTTGAGGTCAAGAACCGTACGTTGCTGAATGGTTTCATCCAAAGAAAGAGTGCTCCGCCGAGGTCAGAGTTGGGTTCGATCCGAACTGACGTAGCTGTTGTGTCGAGTGGTGTGATCCCACAGGCTATGTTGGAGGTGAAGATTGGAGTTGGGAAGTCCCTGCGTCCTTTGCGGGCCGACTTGAAGAAGATCGCCAAGACAATGCTCAGAATGAAGGCTCGAACGGCTGCAAATGTCCGCGCGGCGGCGGTGTTTCAGGTGCATGTTCCAGGCAAGAAGTACGACACTGGGATAAACTACCTTCAGAACAAGATGAGAGCCATCGAAGCCAGCTTGGAAGCCCAACTTGTTCACTTTGCGAAGGATTGGCCGGATTTTAGCTTTCGACTGGAGTCGCTTCAGGAGGCGCGGGCCGGATTCGTCGGCACTTCGGTCGAGATCGAGGACGAGAACACATCGGTTTTGGGGCAAAAGGGGCACGCTACAAGGTACTACGCCATACTCATAGACAGCGTCCGAATGCCTCCACCCGGCGAAGGCATCGACGCACTTCGTCACGGAGAATAAAACCGCTGGGCTATTGTCGGCGAACCGTATCGCGATCAGATGGAGGTGGTATCCTCCCCCTGAATGCATTGGTCGCGGACCTGCCTCTAGTTTTCAGCCGCCTTCGATATCTCTAATCCCCCACCAGGCGCCCCGCACTCGGGACACATGAGCGAGCGCTTGAAGACATAGTCGACCTCAACGTCGGGCCCGCGCTCCGTAACCAGCGCCTTCAGATCGACGACATGACTATGCCCCTGCCGGCTCGAGCAGAATGAGCGGATGACGAACCCGCCATCGAGGTAGTCCTGCAACGTCGAGATCGGCCTTATCGGCTTCGGTGGGGAATCCGGCACGCGGCTCATTGGGCACCTTCCCCGGCCGATAGCGGCGAAGCCCTCCAGGTCTCCGGATTGAGGTTCAGCATGCCCTCGAGCGGCGGTCGAACCGTGTAGATCCTCGGCTGCTGAGCGAACAGGTGCACGCGATAGAGGTGCCAGTGCTCGGCCCGTTCGCCGGCAACGGCCATCTCGTTTCGGGTCACGAAGAACGGCGTCTTCGCAGCGCCATTGGTGGTCTTGACCTCGATGAGCCGCTCCCTGCCGCCGATGTCGAAGGATAGTACGTCGAATCCGGCACCGTCCCCGTCTTCCATGGCCACCCACCGTACCTTGTCGGCGAGGTCTGGGCGTTCGCCAGCGACCAGCCGCTTGCGCTCGAGGTCGACAACGAACTCCTCACCCGCCCTGCCAAGCAGACGGTTACGGAAATCGCGCTCTACGGGATCAAACTTGCGGACGAGCCGCTCAAGGCCCGCACTAGGCGGCAGTACCGGTACTCGGGGGATATCGGTGAAGATGTCCTCAAGCCCGTATGCTTTGGGCACGACGATGGGTGCTCGATCCACAACCGCTGCAAGTCCCGCAACGTGCTTGACCACCGCCTCATAGAGTGCCTCCTGACGGTGGCCCGCCGGCAAGTAACCCGAGATTCTCGGCGCGTTGATCTCCTCGAGGACCGCCGAGATATTTCGGTGCTTGAATTCAATAGAGGCCGCGGACCTGCCAATCAATTGCATCAACGCTGCGCGATGGTGGGCCTTCACGTAGGGCCGATGAGCCAGTTCTTCGCCCAGCATGACGAAATAGTCCGCGATGATGGCGTCGAGCTCATCCGCGTCCCAGTCCTCGCCCTGCCTGCCCTGAACGGCCATAAGACTTCCCCGGCCCTAGGATGCGCGACTTCACGCCTGACGGGAAGCCTCAGCACCACAACTCGTCGCCAACCGGCCAGCGGCAGTCCGGACCGGAGCGCCACGCACTCCAGCTTACATCCCCGGCGGTATCGGAACCGAAGGCTCGCCCTGCTCCACTGACATTACGTAACCTATCTCGCCCTTGTCGATCAGGGACTGGTCCACGCCGAAGCAGCTCGCTTGAAAGGTCTTGCCGTTCTTGTTCGGAACTCGCCAGCCTTCGCCGAGCCGGACGCAGATGGATTCGATCCGGACGCCATCGACCTCCGAAGGGACCGGGTGCGGAACGTTGGCGACCAGGTCCCCGAGATCGCCTGACTTCCAGACGATCTTGTTGCCGGCCATGGCGAAGAGAGTGGCATCGGCTTCCGCCTCGATCATCAAGGTGACTGCGATGTCACTGGCCGAAGCTGCTGTCGTTGCCGACATGGCCAGCGCGAAGGCCAGAACTGGGATGGTCGCGATGCGTATCATGCTGTTGCTCCGATGGTTGGTGAAACGTCCGGGTATCAGCGGATGTGGTCCTCGTAGCGGACAGAGAACTCCTCCGCCGTCATGCCGAACGCCACCTCGAAGGCAGCTTCCCAGTCCTTGCCGGAGCCGATCTCATCGTAGAAGTCGGCGAGTGACCTCAGACCAGCGTCCTCCGCCAGCAGGTGCGCTGCGATCATCCCCGCCGAGGATGCGCGTGGCTCAGCATAGTAGCCCTCGCGGGTCTGCATCTTTTCTAGGGGCACCGTGACCTCGGCGGCTTTCTGGGTGTGCCAGTCGATCTCGCGCTTGAGGTTCATCTTGCCGCTGTCGCCGAGCAGCCGGAACGCGATGTATTCCGCTGAGCCTTCGACGAGCCACTGCGGCCCCAGCATCTTGAGCGAGTTGTTGCCGCTGCAGCAGCCCTCGAGGCGTCCATAGGCCCGTTCGTACTGCAGCATGTGGAAATACTCGTGCGCCAGGGCGAAGCTGCGCTGGGCGGCCCGCCCGGCACCGAACCAGTCGCCGCTGAACACGTCGGCGTTGGGGCACATGAACATGAAGCTGTAGCCGGCCTCGCCACCATGGCACCCGGTGAACCATTCGACCTTGCCCCGCCTGATGCCCTGACCCACCTTGAGATGGGCGACATAGTTGTCGGCCATCCACTCGGCATCGGCGGAAACGTAAATGGTGCCAGGCTTCTCCAGCGCCGAGCCGAACGACTGCGTGAAGTAGGCGTCGACAGCCTCGATGCCGTCTCGTGTGTCCCGGGCGACGGAGACATCGACATCCGGACCAAACCGGAAGCGTGCGACCTCGTCCATCGGTCCTCGAGCCGTACCGGCGTCTATTGCGGCTGTCATGGTCGCGCACCACTGCGCCGCGGTGTCGTCCTTGAGATCGGGGTAGGTCACGCCGTCCTGCAGGGAGGCGAACGCCAAGGCGGCCTCGAAGGTCCGCCGGCCCATCTGGCCATCTACCGGACCGGCATCAAAGCCGACACGATTGAGGCTCTCCTGCACGCAGGATGCCGCATCGGCGACGCTCATCTCCGGAACGGCCGGCTGGTCCGCAGCTGTGGTCGTTGGGGTCATCACCGAGAGGGGCTTAAAACCATAGCTGCCTCGGGTCTCGCTGGGTTGGTCGTCGCACAGAGCGGTGGCACCATCCTTGCCCTCAAGCTCCAACCACTTGCCGCTGGAATCCTCGACACACCAGCGGGCCATTGGGGCAATGTTGAGGATCGTCTCGTCGATGCGGACGATGTAGAGCCGCTTGCCATCGCGCTGCTCGGGCCGGTCCGCCGTCGCCTCGAACATCTGTCCACCGGCCTTGTCGTACCCCGTGATGGTCAGCGACAAGCCGGGCTCGCCTGGCACGACGAACTCGAAGTTTCCAGCAATGACAGGTGTGGCGGCGATCAGTCCAGCGACCGTGGCAACAATAATCCGAAGCATTGTGTTCCCCCTCATCCCAATGCCCAGAAGACCTGTTTTGTGCTACCGACGCAACCTTATGCCATTGAAGCAGCTGCATTTGAGCTTGGCGCAAAAGCCGCGACGATTTGCTCCTCCAGACCCCGTGCCACCGCCTTGCTGCGAGCGCGTCTATCAGCGCCCGGACCCGAACCTACCGTCGCAACTCCTTCGGCTCCAGCAGCAACAGCCAGTCGGCTGTCGTTTCGGACAAGCGGACCATGAGCGGATCTGCTTCCACTCAGCCCCCGGGACGTTCATTGCCCTCTTCCGCTCGTTCGTTCGTGAGTAGCACCTTACGTCGTATCGCCTGCCAAGGCCGCGCGCTCCCCCTCCGGACAAGCTGCTATGATTCCACCGGCAAGGAACGGTGTAACGTCGTAGCCGGTCGAGCGTATGGTTTGCTTGCGGAACTGGTAGGCGTAGTTGTATAGAAGTTCATTGTTGTCCCAGAACACGTCGAACACGTAGTAGTCCGAGATATTCATGCCGCTGTGCCACGCGCATCGGCCGAGTGCCAGATCCTGCCCCTTCGCATAGTTCGCCTCAGTCTGGTCAGAGAACCAGAGCTTGGCGGTGGTGCAATTCAGGATGCCCATGCGATGGCCGGCTCGCATGGTGAGCTCGCAGATCTCGTTGCCCTCAGCGACGTATGCCTGGTAGTCCACGCCGTGGTAATCCGGGCCAAAATACACTGCGTTATAGGCGCGGCTCGCTGCTTCTGGAGCAGCAACTGTCTGGAGCGCTCGTCTGTAGAGAGTTGTGGACCGCTCGAAGTCCCCGGGAACGTGCAAGCCGTTGAAGTAAATATTGGCCAGGTGCACCATCGCAAATCCATCGCCCTTGTCCGCCGCTTCCTGCAGAAGCGCGTGGGCGTGGTTGAGGTCTCCCGCAACGAAGCGGCTTGACAGCAACATGATGGCTGCGTTGGTCATGGCCGACGCGTCGCCCGCATCCGCCCCTTCCAGGAACAGCGCCAGAGCCTTGTCGTACTCGGCATTGTTGTAGTGGACAACGCCGCGCGCATTTGCGCTTGTTGGGTCGATGGGAGGCAGGTCCTGCAACGTGATCGGCTCGAGTGGCGGCACGGTGCGCAACACGCTTGAACCGCTGGGGGCGGGAGCGGACGCATCGTGCGGTTCGCGTGGGGACTTGAGCAGCTCGACTGCAGGCATCGTTTCGTCGCTTGTACCCCCTGTAGGCTGGACGTCGCTCTGCAACCAGTACGGCGCTTCCAGCTGATCCGCCGGCAGCTCGCGGGAGTATTCGTATCGGGCGCCGTCGAAGCTCCAGACGGTATAGTCGTTCGGCCTCGCTCCGTGCAGCACCATGTCCTGCATGCCGTTGGTGGATGAGTTCAAGGGATCGATTACCGAACCATCCACCTCCAGAAGCAACGTCTTGCGGTCTGCATCAACGAGCGCCGAACAGGCAAACACGCCGCATTGAGGTGGCCTGGACAAAGACAGACTGAAGCGCGGACGGGGCGGTGTCCCCAGAGCCAACATCTCGGCCCGACCATACTTGTCAAACACTGCCGCTGTCGGAATGCCTTCCTCGCTTGAGATGCTGCTGAGTTCAGAGCGGAAGGCAAGGTCAGCCGCTTCGTGGATCGCGTCGTCGAAGGGCGCATGCAACTGCGTACTAACCGTGACGTCAATGGCAAGCAGTTCACCGGCAGCCGGTCCGGTGGCGGCAGCGCCGCCCTCGCGAACGCAGCTCCTCTCCACTCGGTCTATGGCGGCGGAAGACCCACGCAGCGGCACCACTTCGTTGCCCTCGTCGAAACCCCATTCGGGACCATAGACGATCCTTGCGACGCTGCCGGTCCGAAGGGCCTTGATCATGGCGTCCTGTTCGCCTGTCACCTTCAGGGCATAGTACTTGGCCTGCAGGTCAAGCTGGGCCCGCACCGGAAAATGCTGGCCATCCACATCGAGCACCCACTCTTCAAGTCGTGACGCTCCGATCATGTCGACGTACAGATTGAGGCGCCCCTCGTCGCACCGCACTACAAGGCAGGTGTAGACGTCGTCGGTCCAGACGGGACTACACCCCATGGCCGCGACCTCGGCCTCGCCATCGTAGACTGATGGCCCCCAGCGCCCGACGACAGACGCCTGCGAGGACGAAATCCCGACGATGCTGGCAATCAGACAGGCAGCAAGCCTCTTAATCATGGTTCGCTTCCGAAAGGGCAAGTTATGTTCAGCACCACATTCCGATCCGGCCGCTGTCGATGCCGGACCAGGCGTAAGCCTCCATGGCAGCACTGCAATTATGGTTCGTGGCGGGTTCCGATGTGGGAACGTATGCATACCCCTCTCCACCTCCAAGGCTCTCGCCCAGCAGGCCGATGGCGGTCACGATCGTCCCTACCGTGCCGATGAACTGCCCTAGGCGTTGGCCATTTGCGTAGCTGGAATTTCCTTCGATGATGTCGGCCATGTAATGGTCGGCGACATCGCCGACGTCGGCCTGCTTCGCTCTTTCGTACCACTGCATCGCCGCGGCCTCGTTCCTGGGCTTGCCGCCCCAGCCATTGGCGTAGATATGGCCGATCTGCATCAGCGCCCAGTTCTCTCCCCTGGCCGCGATCTGCTGCATCAGTTCGACAGCCTTTTCCTGGCTCTGCTCGACTGGCCCTCCACCGGTCAGATACAGGCCGGCGAGGGCGTCCAATGCCTTCACGCTACCAGTCCGAGAGGCGTCGATGATGTACTTGGAGGCCAGGGCGGTATCCTCAAGCAATCCATCTCCGCTCATCAGCCGATCGCCCAGCTCCAGCTGCGCATCGACGCTGCCGCCCGCCGCTGCCCTATGCAGCCAGTACTCCCATTGCTGTGGATCGGTCTCCCGATAATGCTCGGCGAGTTTTGCATGAGCCAAGACGTAACCCGCCTCGGCCGCGCGCGTGAGATATCCTAGTCGAGTTGCAGCATCGAGATCGTCGTACTGAGACATCTGCATCAAGGCAGCAGGCAGACCGCCTTCTGCGGCCTTCTCGAAATACAATCGAGCTCGCGCCCGATCCATCGAAACGCCCCGGCCCTCTTCGAGGCGCAAAGCCACCGCGTAGGCAAATCTTGGGTTGGTTGCAGCGTCGGCGGCAGCCAACGCTCTGTCGAACGGATATTGCTCGCTGGCAAGCAGGATTGCCAGTTGGGTGACGGCTTCTGCGTCGCCTGCCGACGCGGCGCGATCCAGCCATTCCTGTGCTCGTCCGAGATCCTTGGAAACGTCGACGCCGGCTTCAAACACCTCGGCCAAGGCTCGCATGGCCATGATGTTGCCCAACGCCGCCGCCTGCTCATAGTATCGAATGGCGGCGCCGGTGTCCTTTTGGCGTTCCAGTCCGCGCATGGAGGCGACGCCCAGATTGTAGAGCGCATCGGCCCGGAAGGGCTGATAGTTGTCCTCCGAAGCAGCAGATTCCTCGAGGAAGCGCAGGCCGTCGGCGACGTCCGGTGGATTGGACGTCAGCAGCCTGATGCCGCGCAGGTGCCTGGCCCATGCTTGGCCTTTCTCGATCGATCCCTCCACCATCTGGGTGAAACTGTCCGATGACTCGCCGAGCAGATTGGCCTGGTAGAAGAAGTCAAGGACGACAGCGAGATCCTGGTCATTCTTGATCTCGTGGCTGAGAATGCTGCCAGCCGCGAAAGCACCGCCAGACGAGCCTAGCGCGGCGGCCTTCTTGTGCCAGGCGAGCGACATTGCCATGTCCTTGGGCACGCCGACGCCTGCATGATAGAGGTTGCCGACCAGAAAGGCGGCATTGACATGCCCTTGCTCGGCCGCCGCGATAGCGTAGCGCGCGGCTTCGGCGTTGTCTCCCTCCGACAGGAGGCGACTGGCGTATGCGTGCTGTGCCTGCGCATCGCTGAGGTCGGCGGCGCGCCTAAGATAGTCTCGCGATAGCTCGAGGTCGGCCGCAAGGCCAAATGCTCCACGTTCGGCGATCCCCGCATAGGCCATGGCCGCATCCGGGTCACCCAGATCAGCGCCCTTCTTGATCCAGTTCAACGCGTCCTTGTTCTTGCCCACCGCCAGGGACGAACGCCCAACCAGCCAAGCGAATTCCGCCTTGGCATCGCTGCCTGCGTAGGCGCTCTTGCAGATACTCAGAGTTCTCGCTCCGACATACTCCAGTGGCAAGGAGGCGCTGAGTCGGCAACGCGCGGCATAATCCGGCGCTGCGACAGCTAGGGTGGTCCCGGTGGGAACCAAGAGCATGGCGGCCAGTGCGGCGGAGATAATTCGCAAAGCAAGTCCTCAAAAAAGCCAGCAAACATAACTGTATAATGCAAATCTAAGCGGATTGTGGGGACGGTTGCAACACCGGCCGTCGAGGTAGAACCCGTCTCCTCTGTTGCGGCGCACCGAGGTCATAGCGGACCACCACGCACGGTGTGATCGGGAGTCCGGGGGCCCTGTCCCCGGAACAGGGAATGCCCGCGCCGACAGCAGCGTGACAAGTTGCCAGTAGCCAAGCTGGGGGATGAGGCAGATGACAGGAATAGAGATGTTTGTGTTCGTCGCACTGGTGGTCGGCGCCGTAGCACACGTCGTCGCCATCGCCTGTTTCTGCAATGGAAACGTCGTTCAAAGGAGATCAAGGAGAACTGGCGGCGAACGCCGGCACCTGGCAGCCCCAATGAGTGGCGAGGTCCACGGTAGACCCGCGCCTCGCGTCATCGGCAGCGGAACGCTTCCGTTAGGGCGGCGATGACCACCGACGAAGCAGGGTCGGACAGGCGACGCGGGACATTCGCAGCACATCTTGCTGCCCACACACTTCCCTAGCTTCCTGTAATTGCCCCGCCCAAGTTTCGCATGCACGAAACCACGAGCGCAAGATTTCATGTATCCGAAAACAAGAATTACGAATGCACGAAATCGCGTTGACGACTCCCCCTGCCCCCGTGCACACCTTTGCCATGGGCAGACCGAAGCAGTTCGACGAGCGAATCCAGCTGACGCTGGTCGAGGGCACCACCGGCCGGATCGACGCTTTGCTGGAGGACGGCGAGTACCGCCTCGACTTCATCCGGACGGCCATTGAGGTCGAGATCGCCAAACGGTCCCAGGAAAAGCCAGCGATAAAGCGCGGCAAGCCATCGCTGGCCGGTATGCTGTCGGGACCCACCTCCAAGAAGCGCTGACCCTGTTGCACTCATCCGGGGATCCGCGGCAGCACCTGCTCCTTCGCCCGCTGAAGGACAGCTAGGCTCCATCCCGAGGAATCGGTGATGGCGATGCGACTGCCTGAATGGACGTGGCACTGGGCGTGGACGGCCTTCCAGAAATGGAGCCTAGATCCAGCATTGCCGGGCAACCTCATCGCCCGCCAACGGTGGCAAATCGTGCTGTGGTCGATCCGCCCCGGCATAAAGCACCATTACGTAGAGCCAGTGACGGCATGGCTTCATCGCCACCTGCCAACAGCCATCCTTCTCGCCCGACTGCAGAACCAAGGTGCCGGATGGTATCGAGTACCCTCCACACCAGCGGCGATCCACCTCTGGCGGCGCTTGGGCGTCCACGTCCTCGAGGGCGACTTCGTCAGGATCGAGAGCGGCTCGGTGACGATGAAGGGCTATTTCTACGATGACCTTCAGGTCTGCGAGTTCTGGCCGATTGAGGAGTAGCGGAGCCGGCGTGCCATTGCCTCGATCGCCTTTGGCACCTATTTCGCCTGCATGAAGGCGAAAGGCCCAGAACCGTCTGATCTGATCCGCAGCTGGCAGTTGCCCTACGCCGCGCGGCTTGGTTCGTCCGTGCGGTCCAAGGGCATCTATCTCGAAGTCCGGGCACGCCTGCCGAAGTCAGTACGAAAGGCTTTGGCCGTCTCTGCCGGCGAGCTCACCTTGAGGATGGCCGAGGGCTCGGCAACGGAATTCGAGGATGCGGCCCGGATCGTCGACAAAACGCTGACCGGCATCGAGGACTTGCCGGTTATCCCGCGCGAGATCGAGGATATCCTGTCGATCTCTACGACGGAACGGCACCGGTGGCTCAAGGATGGCCGGCTGCCCAGTGCTGGTACGCGAACGGTGAAACTCCCGGGTCGTGCAAAGAAGATCACCTTCCATGTGTTCGATCCGCGAATGGTCGAGGACCTGCTTGACCGGGATGTGGTCGATGCCTGGCGCGAAGAAGACGCCGAAAAGGCGGCCGAGAACCGCCGCAAAGCGGCATGGAAGGCAAAGCTGACACGATCAACGAAGGAGACAGCCGCGGCCAAGACCAAGACAGATGCGGTCGAGGACGACGATCGCTTCAAGCTGCGCGGATGGGCCGAGTTCGAGCGCGAAGGGCCGCGCTAGATCTTGTCAGATGAACATTCACCCCTGCCGACCGCAAACTCAAGCCGATTTTGTGCACCGCATTGACTTAAGCGCCGACATACACTTCTACGAACGTATTCACAATGAACTTCGCAAATTGCGCAGCAATTATCACAACAAACGTTATGACCAGCCACTTCCAAATATCCATCGCGCCCACGGCAGCCTCCAGGCTCTGAATTATCCCGCTACCGTTCATGAATATCAGAGCACCAGAGCCGAGACCCATAACAGATCCGACCATTTCCATCCGCTTGGCTCGGTAATTTTTAGGATCACGGGGTGGGTCCAGATGGAAAGCATCCATTATCGTGAGGCACAAATTGGAAGCGATAATGAAAACAAAAAACATGTCCATGATGGCCCCCTAGACGACACTATGTCTCGAATCGTATACACGAAAATAGCAGTCTAGAGGTGGCTCTGCAAGTTAGTGCTGGTTGGGTAAGGAAGGCCGAAGGAACATAGGCTAGCAGTTCGGACCATTCGTCCGCCTCCACTCAAGTGGTGCTGGCTAGAGCCTCTTGGGTGATGCTGATCAAGCCGCGGGCGGCATGGCAGTCGGCGTCAAGAGCGATGATCGCCGTCCCGGCTCAGGAACACACCGACGCCGACATCGCTCTCGACGAATACGACGCCATCTCGCTCCAACGTCGCCTGCAGCTTGACTAGCGTAGCCTCGCGTGGCGCCCTGCCCTCGGCCTCAAAGCTGACAATGGTCTTCGCGGCCACCCCCGCCCTGCTGGCCAGCTCCTCTTGGGTGATGTTGATCAGCGCACGTGCTGCGCGCAACTGGGCGGCGGTCATGGTCACGGTTGGCTCCTAGGGAATCGGCAAATCACTCGTTAACCATCCCTAGCACGAGTTACCGATTTTCCGTAACTCGGTCTTGTCGTTCAATCCTGTCCGGACTATCTGGGCAGTCATGGATGCAGCCATGCATCCTTCACGTCACCGCAATAACGGTGGTCGTTTCCCGCGCCGCGACGGTCTCGTCTGCACAGCGCGTCGGCTTAGTCATCGCAATCCTCGCAATCCCGCGAAACCACCCGGAACAGCGTTCCGGACAAGGAGACGTCATGCCTGTCGCTACCGCGCACCGCGCCACCCCGAACACCACCATCCAGACCAGCAAGCCCGTCATCGACTTCCGTCGCGCCCGCCAGATCAAGCGTAACGTGAAGCTGCACAAGCAGATCAAGGATCTGATCACGGCCAACCCGACCTGCCGCTACATCGGCGGCAACCAGACCGTCGAGAACATCGCCGCCGGCCTTGGGTTTGCGCCGCATGACCTCGCCATTGCCGATGTCCGCATCGGGCGGCGCATCGTCACGTTGATCGTGCTGCCGCACCGGATCTGGGATCGGCCCTTCCCGGCCGCCAAGGCCATCGATCTGCGCTTCCAGGCGCGCGAGGCCGGCCACGCTGCCATCCTCGTCCCGCAGGCCGTGGTCGAGAGGGAGCCCCGGTTGGGCAACAGCCAGCTGCTCGCCCGCACGGTCAACGTCAAGGTCGATGCGACCTCGCGCATGACGATCCTGGCGCACCTGATCGACAACGGGCCCTGCTGCCTGAGTGAGCTCGCCGGCCTGATCGAGCACCACGATCCTTTTGGCGCCGTGCTTCACCTCGTCACCACCGGGGTCATCGCGCTCAACATCGAGGCCTGCATCACGCCCTACTCGATGGTCGACATCGCCGATCCGGCCAACTCCACGCGGCACTGAGGGACATCCATCATGACCATCTTCTTCCCGGGTGGGGGCGACGGCGCCTCCACCATCGCGACCCTGCGCGCCCTGGCCGATGACCTCGAGCGCATGACGATGTTCCAGCCCAACGGCGAGCTCGAAGACGCGCCGACGCTCAATGGCTGGACGACGATCCTGCGACCGGTCGGCGGCCTCACTGGCTTCGTCGAGGGCCATCCGCTCCACGGCAGCAGGCACGTCGTCACCAGCGAGGTCTTCGCGATGGACGTCGAACGCGGCTGGGCCCGCACCTTTTCCCGCTTCTACCGCCTCGGCGACGCCGCCGAGCTCACCAAGGATTTCAGCCGATGAGCGACGACTACCAGCAGACGATCGACATGATCCTCGAAGCCGCGACGTTTGGCGAGCTCAACACCGTGATGAAGGACCTGCACATGAAGACTCGCCCCTTGGCCGCGGATGTTCTGGTGGATCTGGCGGTTGCGCGCGCCATTGGCGAAGAACTCCGCGATCAGCTGCGTGCGGGCAGCACCAGGGCATTGGTGGTCGAGGTTCCGGACGGCGGTTGGGCCGACCCGGTCGGCGACGCGATCAAGGCCATGGTCGGCGATCTGGCTTACGTGATTTCGCGGGCTTCCATCCCTCGTGGTCACGAACTCAATGACGGGATGTTGCCAAAGAAGCTGCGGGACGGCCGGGTCGCGGTCGGAGTGGCAGCGCAGCCCGATCGCACCCTGCCGCCGCTCCTGCTCAGTCTGGCCGAGGTCCGGGTCACCGTCGATGCGCCCGACGCTGCGATGATTGTCGAGGTCCTCCGCAAGGCGCAGGGCGGCCGCATTCCCAAGGACGCGGCGAGCCTGCGTCCGGAGATGCTGAGCTTCGATGAGATCACCGCATTGATCGACCGCAATGGCAATGCGGTCGACACCGTGAAGCGGCTTCGCGCGGCCATCGATCGAAAGACCGGCACCAGTGGCAGCCGAAAGGATAGCAGGCCCCTGCCCCGGCTCGAGGACGCGATCGAATATGGCGATGCCCGCACCTGGGCCCTCAGCCTGCGCGATGACATCGCCGATATGAGGAAGGGGCTGATTGGCTGGGACGATATCGACCGCGGGTGCGTTCTGCACGGGCCGCCTGGCACTGGAAAGACTCTGCTCGCCCGCATGCTCGGCGAGGCCTGCGGCGTGCCCGTTGTGGTCAGTTCGATCGCCGAGCTGTTCGCCAACTCCAGTGGCTATCTGAACGACGTCATCAAGGCGCTGCGGAAGACCTTCGACGAGGCAAGAGCAAAGGCGCCGACCATCCTGTTCCTCGACGAGATCAACGCATTGCCGAACATCGATCAGGTCGGTGAGCGCAACAAGGACTACTGGGCCCCAGTGATCTTCGACTTCTATACCCTGCTCGACGGCGCCATGTCCGGTCGTGATGGCGTCATCGTCATCGGTGCCACCAATCGCATTGAGGACATTCATCCGGCATTGTTGCGCCCGGGCAGGCTCGAGCGCGCGATCCATGTCGGTGCCCCTGACGCCAAAGGCGTCGAGAGGATCATGCGGCACCATCTCGGTGGCGATCTCGCCAATGTCGACCTCAGCAAGCTGTCCCAGCAGAACGTGGGTCGCGGTGCGACGGGCGCGGTGATCATGGAACAGGTCCGCGCCGCACGCCGGCTCTCACGCCGTGCTGGTCGCTCTATGGTCATGGCGGATCTCGAGAGCCAGATCCTTGAGGAGGATACCCGCACGCCCGAGGAACTGCGTCGGTCGGCCATCCATGAATCCGGGCATGTCATCACGGGGCTGGCGGTCGGCAGCACCCTGGACCTCGTCAATATCAACATGGCCGGTGGCAATGGCGGCTGCGCGCGACTGTCCATCCCCACCGGAACCCTTGTTACGAGGGATCAGATCGAGGGCATGGTCATGTCCTTGCTGGGCGGTCGGGCCGCCGAGCAGTTGCTTCTGGGTGAACCCTCTCAGGGTGCCGGCGGTTCTGCCGACTCCGACCTTGCCCGCTCCACCAGCATGTTGGCATCGCTCGAGGCCTCTCTCGGTCTGGGCAGCAGCCTTTTGTTCCGCTCCCTGCCCGATGACGCCTGGCAGTTGCTGCGCGAACCGGACTTCCGGCGTCGGGTCGAGAAGCTCCTCGACGAACTCTACCAGAGGACGATCGACATCCTGCATGCGCGCCGGCCGGCACTGAAAGCCGTCATCGAGGCCCTGCTCGAGCATCGATTCCTCACTGGCAAGGAGGTCGAATCGATCATCGAGAAGAGCGAATCGGGCGTCGAAAATCGCGAATCGGTGGTGCTTTTTGAGGTGCCGAGAGAGCCGGCAGCGACTGGCTAGATATCCGACAAAGACATTGGAAGGTCGGAAACTTGCGATTCATGTGGCAGGACTGCCACAAGCTGGCCTTTGACTAAAAGGCAATCCAATAACTTGGCGGCAAAATGGTAAATAACCGCAAAAACCCAGCTAAATCAATAACAATTCGCAAATATTGTTAACGCCGGAGTCTCCGGGAGATCCGGAACTTTTTGCGGTTGGCGACCTCGTTCGTCGACTTCCGAGCACCCCAAAAACCGTCTCGCGGAATCCGTCGAAAAACGGTGTTTTGGGGTGTTCCGAGTGGTTTTGGGGCAGCTTAACCCCTGATGCCGCTCAAGAAAATCGACGGCACCCTCTTGCGTCGTCCGGGCATCACGAGCCAAGTCTTCATCGCTGCCTACCGGCGGCACCAAAAACGAAAGCGCCCGGTCATGTTGACCGAGCGCTGATCGATCCGAACGCCAGCTCCGTGGAAAGTGCAACGGCGGTCGGGACACAACGAGTGAACGTCATGTTTGCTCAGGTTACGAGCTGACTGCTTGGCGGTCAAGCGAAGGATCCTGTGCGGGCATGACGAAGGAGAAGTCATGCCTAAGAACAAGAATGCCAAGCACGCCTTGACCTACAACAGTCTCTACGACTTCGAGCAGGGCTACGCCGATGCCCTGCTGAGGTACTTCAGCAACCGCGACGATGCCGAGGCGTGGTCCGGCATCGGTGTCGAGAACCTGGCTCCCGAGACCTTGGAGGTGATCCGGAAGGATTGCCGCCAGTTCGTGGTCAACATGATCGAGAGCGCCGTCGACGAGAACGGTGCGATGGAAGTCGTCGAGGGGCTCTATGACTACGACCTCGGCCGGCACCTCTTCCTCGAACGGATGGAAACCGGCGTGGGTTTCGGCGATCTGGCCAGCGTGGACGATGAGCTTCGCGCCCAACTGATCGACGCCGCTGGCGACCTCAAGCCCTTCGAGGCCGAGATCGGCGATGATCAGTTGGTCCGCATCGTCTCCTCGCCGCTCACCTACAGGTCCCTCACCGAGCTGCAGCAGGGGTTCGCCGACGCCCTCGTCGAGTTCGAGAGCCAGAACCAGGAAGACCTCGACTGGCAGGACGCCGAAGACGAGGATGACGACGAGGACGAGGGCGAGGTCAGCGGTGAGTGGGACGGCGTCACCGTCCACCACTTCTCCCTCGAGGCCCTGAAGACCATCGTCGAGGACTGCGAGCGGTTTGTCTCCGACATTGTCGGCAAGGACCGTGCCCGTTGGGATGCACTCTTCGCCGAGGTGGTCGATCACGATATCGGTTGGTACCTCTACCTCGAACGGCAGGACGCTGGCGTCGGTCTCCGCGACCTGCTGCCCGAAGGCGACCTTCTCGACCGCGTCGTGAAGGCTGCCGACGACCTTGGCGGGCTGAGCGTCGAAGTCGGCGACGACGGCCAGATCCACATCCACCGGCAGCGGGGCTGGGCGGCAACGCCCACCACCTGATGCCAGAGAGAGGACATGTCCATGCGTACCTTTGCCCCTCGCCTCCGCCTGCCATCTGCCCTGCCCGTTCGGCCCCGTCTGGAAATCCTTCCGCTCGGCGTGAACAGCTGGACCGATCAGGAAGACGCTTCGGCGCCCCGCTCCGACCACTCGCCGACCGCGCCGCCGGCGGATACCGACGAGGCCCGCTTCACCCGGACGTGGAAGGACCACGTTCCGCATACTGGTCGGCGCCCGCCTCAGAAGGGCGTTGCCAACTTCCGCGGCTCCACCACCGATGCCGAGGGCCGCGAGATCGTGCTCGAAAGCACCCTCGAGCAGGCGGCCGCCGCGATCCTGCTTGCCGACCGCAAGGTTTCGCGCCTTCGGTCCCAGGTGGGACCCGTCCACCATGTCGACGATGCCGGCAAGGAGAAAAAGCCGGTCTTCGACTTCGTAGCGGACGGACATGCCGGTGCGGACCTCGCCATCGCCATCAAGCCCGAGCGCAAGCGCGCCTCGTCCGGCATCGATGAGACGATTGCCAGGGTCAGGACCCAGCGTCCCGACTTCACCGCCGAGGCCGAGGTCTGGACGGAGGTGCAGCTGTCGAGGTGCGCCGAGCACAATGCCGGACTGATCCTTCGCAGCCGCAGGCTTCGCGATGAGCGTGACGTCATGGCAATGCGCGAGATCCTCGACAGCTCAGGTGGCGCGTTCCGGCTTGGGCACCTCATCAAAGCGCGGGGAGGCGGGGCCCGAAACTTCGCTGCGGCGGTCAACCTGATCGACGATGGCGTGCTGATCCCTGCCGAGCATGGTCGTATCCGACCTGAGCTCAAGGTTCGCCTTACGACCTAAGCCACCAACCCACTTCACTCACCAACCGGTCCGCGCGCAGCCATGGCTGCCAGCGCGTGGGCCTCTTCATCCCAAAAATCAGGAAATCACACCATGCAGACCAACTCGAACCTTCCCGTCCTCGCGCCCATGCCGATGCCCTCCGCGGAGCCCGCCTTCAAGATCCGGATCGACAGCACGACCGGCGTGCACATCGATGAGCACGACTACGTCAAGCACAAGAAGGTGGCCAACGGCTATCTCCTGAAGCGGCTCGACCTGCCGGACATCATCAAGGAGTTCAGCTTCGACGAACTCGAGGAACTGCGCCTCGCCGAGCGCCTCGAAGTGACCCAGAACTACCACAGCAGCAGGTCGGCCAGCGGGCGGCTAAACTCCGGCAACACCTATCTGTCGGATCTGCCCGATGGCACCCAGACGCGCTGGGCCGATCGTCTCGAGATCGTCGAGGCGTTCATCTTCGCCGAGGGCAAGGGCACCTACAGCCGCAGCGACGCCTCGCTGAAGCTGTTCACCGATGACCTCGTGGCCGGTAAGATCAAGGATACCGAAGGCAAACGCTTCGGCAGCAAGCTCGAGCTCGCCACGCCGCCCAGCCCGTCGTCCATCCGGCGTTGGCTTCGTTGCTTCGAGGCCTGCGACCACGACCCCGCTGCGCTGATCGACGGCTACGGCCGCAGTGGCAACCGGGACGCTCGGCTGCAGCCCGAGGCCGCCGCGCTGATGGGCACCTATGTGGAGAAGTACCAAAGCAACCTGAAGCCCTCCATGGCGTCGCTCTACCGCGACATGCGCGCCGACTTCAGCAAGAACCGCCCGGATCTGTCGGTGCCCAGCCGAAACACCTTCGAGCGCGCGATCAACAAGTTGGACCCGTTCGAAGTCCTGGCGGCCCGTGAGGGGGAGGCTGTCGCGCGCAGGAAGCTCTATGCAGTTCGCGACCGCGTCGACGTTACCCGGCCGCTACAGCGCGTCGAGCTCGACGAACAGTTGATCCCGCTGCAGGCCATGCTCATCGAGCGGGGCAAGTGGGACACCCTGCCCGACAAGCTGAAGGCCGGCATCACCCACGACCGTCTGTGGTGCTCCAAGATCATCGATGTCTGGTCCCGCGTCGTCCTTGGCTTCGTTCTCACCAGGGCGCCATCGACCGACAGCGCGCTCGCCACGGTGCGGATGGCGCTCGAGGACAAGACAGCGATGGCCGCCGCGATGGGCTGCACCAGCCCTTGGGACATGTTCGGACTGCCTGAGCTGATCGTGACCGACTCGGGCTCTAACTTCCGCTCCAAGAAGTTCCGCGCGGCCATCCTCGACCTTGGCAGCTCCATCATGATTGCGCCCGCGGGGCTCCCCCAGATGCGCGGACCTGTCGAGCGGTCCTTCCGCACCGACACCGAGCGGTTCTATTCCAAGTTCCCGGGGAGAACCTTCAAGGACGTCGTCGAGAAGGGCGAATACGACAGCGAGGCGAACATCTCGGTCACGGTCATGGAACTGGCCAAGCTCATGTTCCGCTACTTCGTCGACATCTACCACAACACCCCGCATGCCGGCCTGGGCGGCGATACGCCCGCCAACCGTTGGCGAACCGGAATGGATAGGTTCGGCGTGGTGCCGCCACCGTCGCGTGACGTCATCCGGCACATCTTCAGCACGGTCATCGAGTGCCGCGTCGGCAACCGCGGCGTTCGCGTCGCCGGCCTCTTCTATCAGTCGAAGGCCCTGCAGCAGGCCCGCCGAACCATTCGAGACCGGTATGTTCTCGTTCGGGTCGACACCGAAAACCTTGAGGCCGTTTCGGTCAAGACGGACGAGGGTTGGATCACCGTCCCCTGCTCCACTCCTGGCTTCGAAGGCGTGTCGCTCGAGCACTGGAAACTTGCCCAGACTTCGCTTCGCCGCAAGCACGCCAGCGTGGCGGCGCTCTCGGAGAGCATCGTCAGCGAGGCATTGCTCGATGTTACCGCCGAGATTGAGCGGCTTCGCATCGAGTCCCACGTTCCCTCGCCGATCATGGCGTCCGTCGACTTCGTGAAGTTCAACCGCGATCTCGAACGGGGCTTCGACATGGTTCGTCCTGAGGACGGCGAGACCGGCACCATGCCCGCCGCGCTCGAGGTCTACAGCACCAAAGCGATCAAGGAAGAAGACCAGGAGGCGATCGAGCACACCCCCCTGATCATGGCTTCCGACGCCACCTTTTTCACCGAGTGATCGCCATGACCGCCACGACCACGACTTCTCAGGACTTCCTCGAGCGAATCCGCGGGCTTCGCTCCGACCAGCGACAGTCCGTCTCCGCGGTGATGCGCGAGGTGCGTGCCGGGTACTTCGGCACCGCCACCGACAAGGAGCTCGACGTCGCCATGGACGACATGTTCGACGACGTCATCGAAACGCTGGACGCCCAGGGGGCGTCCAGCAAGGACACCAATCACATCGGCCGCATGTCCGAAGGCTACCCGTTGCTCGGGCTCGGTGCCTCTGGCACCCGCAAGACCTCGACCTTCGCCCGCATGATCCACCGGCGGAAAGAGTTCGAGGGTTTCAGCTACGAGCCGCATCTCAACACGAGCCCCCTGATCGCCGTGAAGGCGCCCAGTCCCTGCACCTTGCGCGTCCTCGGCAGCACGGTTGCGCGCGCCATGGGTCTGCCGGCCTGCGACAATCTCAAGGAGAACGAGGTCTGGGACCACGTCATCGACAATGTCCCCACCCGCAACGTCCGGTTCATCCATATCGATGAGTTCCAGCACGTCATGGAGAACCGCAACGTTGTCGACATCGCCAAGATCAGGAACGCGATGAAGCGGCTCGTCCAGACCCCCGAGCACCCGGTCTGGCTGCTGATCACCGGCATGCCCGAGGTCGGTGTCGTCTTCGAGGGCGACACCCAGCTGTGGCGGCGCAAGGGCTACGTCTTGTTCGAAGAGCTTACTTTCGAGCGCGATGCCGGTCTCTGCCTCGCCATGCTCGAGTTCTTCGCCTCCGCCCGGGCAAACCTGCATCTCGAGGAGATGGCGATCCCCGAGAACATTCACCGCCTGATGCATGCTGCCCTCTTCCGGCTGGGCATCGCCATCGACATCGTGGTGAAGGCGATCCGCGTTGCCCTCAAGGCCGGCTCTGCCGAGCTCAAGCTGGAGCACTTCGCCACCGCCTATCGCGCTTTCGCCGGTTGCCCCGACAAGGCCAACCCGTTCCGCGTGTCCGGCGACTTCACCCAGGTCGAGGTCGACAAATACCTGACGCGCCTGCTCGAGCACCAGAAGGCTGGCTCCGGGGCCAAAACCACGGGAGGAGCAAAGTGATGATCCTGCACCCCTCGTTCGTGCTGCCGGTGATGCCGGGCGAAACGCCTGTCGGATACGCCTCGAGGCTGGCGCTGCGGATCGGCTGCTCGCTGAGGGTCTTCTGCAGTCGCATCGATCTGCCCCTGCAGAAGCTGCTGGACGGCGTCCCAAGCGCCGTCGAGCAGCTTCGTGAAGTGTGCCAGCTTGGCAGCAGCACCTTCGCCGACACCACATACGTGAGGGCGCCAGGCCGGCGGTTCATGCTCGCGGGCGAAACCTTGTCGATCGATCAGGTCAATCGCGTGACGCTTCGGATCTGTCCGGTCTGCGTCGAGCAGCAGTTGGCAGACGGCAGGGACATCCATGAAGTCTGGTCGCCAAGGGAGTGGCACCTTCCTTCGCTGCACGTCTGCGATGCTCATGGCGTCGCCATGGTATCGGTGGGCATTCCTTGCCATCACCGCCAGGACTTCGCCGGGCTGCTACATGGAGCTAAGTGGCGGGGACTGCTATCGTCTGGAAGGCCGGAATCGGTCCCGGAATCCGGCCTTGGTCAGCACATTCGTCGTCGCCTGTGTGGCATGGTGAACGGGCATTTTCTATCCGGAATGCCACTCTACGCAGCCATCAAGACGGCCGAGATGATCGGCTCCACGGCCGCTCATGGCGTTCAGCAGCCGTGGAGGGTCGGCGGCGCCGAACGCTTCGAGGCCGGAAGGATCGGCTACGATATTCTTGGCGAAGGCGAAGTTGGCCTCCGCAGGCTCTTCACCGACCTGCAGAGCCGTTCGCTTTCCAGCCAGAGCGGCACCGCGGGACTAGTCACCACTTTTGGTCGGCTATACTTGGCCCTGTCGAAGTCTGAGGACACGGCATACGATCCGCTCAGAGACGTCATGCGGCAGCACATCCTCGAAACGATGCCCTTTGGCCGGGGGGACATGGTGCTCGGGCAGCAGGTTGCGGAGCGGCGCACTCACTCCGCACGCACTGTCGCCGTGGAGCTTGGGGTTGCCACCGTCACTGCGATGAGGCGCCTACGCTTGGTTGGTGTGCTCGGCGAGAGCAGCCAAGAGGTTGCCCGGACAGAGAGCACATTCGACGCGCAGAAGCATAGTGAAGTAGTGCGTCGCCTGGCCACTGCACTGCAACGTGCCGAAGCCGGACGCTACATCGGCCTGAAGATGATCTATGAAGACGTGGCGCCGATCCTCGACATGGTCGGTTCCATGAACATCGACAAGGCCAACCCGCTGGAGCAGTTCTACGCCAAGGAGGACCTGGATGCCTTCTTGACTTCGCTCCTGAGCAAGGCATCGTCCGGACCGGCCGATGCAGAATTCGAGCCTATGGCCCAGGCATCGAAGCGGGCTCGAACCAGCATCGCCAAGATCATCGACATGATCCTCAGGGAGGAGATCACGGACATTCGCCTGTCGCCCAGGCACAGGGGCATCATGTCCGTGATGGTGAGGAAGCGGGATATCCTCGCTGCTGTGATTGCCCGTAGGCCGTGGCTGACCCTGACCGCGGCCTGCAAGGCTTACAAGATGCGGGAGAGTACGCTGTCTGCGTTGGTGCGTAGCAAGATCATTCCCTCGAAGGGCAAGTCGCCGTTGATGCTGCAGTCGGAAGATCTCGAAGCCTTCAAGCGGACCTATGTCACCAGGCGCGAAGTATCGCTGCGGTATGGGAAGCCCGCCGATCCGTCGAAGCGCTACTCCGTTTTCCAGGCGCTCGCCGACGCTGGGCTGAAGCCGGCTTTCGACGATCGGCAGTCTCGGTTGATCTTTTTCCGGCGTGACGACGTGATCGCGGCGTTGGGCCCGCCACCGACGTGAATTTGGCCATAGCCTTTCCATCGAACCCCGCTTCTGGCGGGGTTTTTCTTTGCCCATTGTCGACACCAACAGTCTGACGCAGGATGTGCATCCAAGTTCGCCCCGAAAACCCGAGCCGCACTGTTGGTTGGCAAGCCCGCCAATTTGAGCCACCCTGGAATCTAGACCGTTGATTAGACGTCACTTTTTAGGCAGGGTGAGGCAAACTGTGTGGTGAGGAACAACCTGTGACTTTCGAGCTCGATCTGCGCTGGCAGGCGCTGGCCTGGACCGGGCTCGAACACTGCCACGTTTCGGAGACTGCGGACAGCGTCGTCGTTCGCAGCTCCCTGATCGGGGAACGCGATGGCTTTGGCTATGGCGCGTTCTACGAAATCCAGCTTGAGGCCAACTGGACGTTTCGGGCGCTGACACTGAGGCGCCATGACGGGCGGGTCTTGCGGCTGCTGTCGAATGGGGCCGGTGACTGGAAACTCGACGGCCAGCGTGCACCGCACCTCGAGGGCTGCGTCGACATCGATATTTCCGGCACCCCGCTCACCAATACGCTGCCGATCCGCCGGGCGCGGTTCGTCGCCGATGAGTCGCAGAAGTTCGACATGGCCTGGATCCCGCTCGACACGCTCGAGCCGTTTCGCGACAGCCAGATCTATACGAAACTCGACGACAGACATTACCGCTACGCGGCCGCAGACGGCAGCTTCACCCAGGAACTGACCGTGGACGAACACGGGCTGGTGGTGGACAACCCGACACTGTTCAAGCGGGCCTGAGGCCGCCGTTTCGTGCCCTCGTCGGCTGAGGGGTGAAGGGCGCCCGAAGGCGCCCTCTTCTATTCGGCGGCCGGGCTTGCGACTGTCGGTGTCCGCAGCAACAGGCGGGTGATCCGGCTTGCGACCGGAAACAGCAACATGGTGACAACGAAGGCGATGGGCCAGGCCGTGAGAGCCTGGAGCGGCCAGCGGGACAGCCATGTCGCGCTGGGTCCCATGGCTATCAACGACATGATGCCCGACATGCTCGTGGCCATCATGAAGGTCATGATCAGTTGGGTGACGATTACTTTCTTCTTGTCCATTCTGCGCACTCTTGCGGATGGACAGCATGCCGGCAGGGAGAGATTTCCCATCTCGGCCGCAGCACCATCCGTGGTTTCGGTTGGTGCCGCGGGTTCACCACGAGGGCGACTTCATCCCGCTGCGCGGGGGCTGGACTAACCGGACCAGCCAGAATCTTTTCGGCAATCGCAAACTAGTTCGGCGCCCGGGCTGCGACAAGAGCGCGCCCCGCATGTCTGCCATTCCGGGCTGCGCCAACCATCTGAGATGGTGGCCTGCCGTCATGGTCTTGTGATCTCTGCTTCTCGAAACCGTTACGCTGATGCGATAAGGCTTTGACATCTGGTCCTGCAAATCGGGTCGATTGCCGTGCGCGATATCGAGCGCCTGATGATCCTCGCCAACATTGCTGGCAGCCTTCTGGCCGGCCTGCTCCACGATGGGTCCTGGTTCTTGCTGCTGGGCGGCGCCCAGACCCTGCATCTGGTGCTCATGGACCGTGCGCTCCGCCGCCAGATCGGCGCCCGACACTGGCCCAGCGAGGGCTATGCCCGCTTCGCGTTCAACACCAACCTGTATTTCGCCTTCCGGCAATTGCTGCTCGCTGCCGTGCTGTTTGCCGGCGCTGGAACGCTTTCGGGCCTGTTCGGCGCCTAGCCTCTGTTGCCGGAGCGGCGGCGCTTGCTCTATAGCAGGCCATCGTTTCCAACGAGCAGCGGAAGACCTTCATGGCCGACTTCAAGACCCTCGACGACTTCGACCTCGCCGGCAAACGCGTGCTGGTGCGTGCCGATCTCAATGTGCCGGTCGCCAACGGCGAAGTGACCGACGCCACCCGCATCGAGCGGCTGGTTCCCACCATCCGCGAAATCATCAAGGTCGACGGCAAGGCCATCATCCTTTCGCATTTCGGCCGCCCCAAGGGGAAAGTGAACCCGGAATTCTCGCTGGAGATGGTGGTGCCCGCGGTCGCGGACGAAATGGGCCATCCCGTGGGCTTCGTCGCCACCGACTGGACCGACGTCAGCAAGGCCAAGCAGGCGATCGACGAAGCGCCCGCCGGCTCGATCCTCGTCCTGGAGAATACCCGCTTCCATCCGGGCGAGGAGGACAATGACGTCGAACTGGCGCAGCGCATGGCGTCGCTCGGCGACATCTTCGTCAATGACGCCTTCTCTGCAGCGCACCGCGCCCACGCGTCTACCGAAGCCATCGCACACCTGCTGCCGGCGGCCGCCGGACGGGCGATGCAAGCGGAACTGGAGGCGCTGGAAAGCGGCCTCGGCAAGCCGCAGCGGCCGGTGATCGCGATTGTGGGTGGCGCCAAGGTCTCGACCAAGCTCGAACTGCTCGGCAACCTGATCAACAAAGTCGAGGCGCTGGTGATTGGCGGCGCCATGGCCAACACCTTCCTGCATGCGGGCGGGCTCGGTGTCGGCAAGTCGCTGGCCGAGAAGGATCTGGCCGAAACCGCCAACAGCATCCGCGACAAGGCCGAAGCAGCCAAGTGCGCCGTGATCCTGCCTATCGACGCGACGGTTGCGTGGCACTTCGAAGCCAATGCGCCGCATCGCTACTACGGCGCCGATGCCATCGACCCCGAAGGCATGATCCTCGACATCGGCCCGGGCTCGATCGAGCGGATCAAGGGGGCCATCGACGAGGCCAAGACCGTGGTCTGGAACGGCCCGCTCGGCGCTTTCGAGATGGCGCCGTTCGATCAGGGAACCGTCGAAATCGCACGTTACGTTGCCGAACGCACCAAGGCTGGCAAGCTGGTCTCGGTTGCCGGCGGCGGGGATACCGTCGGGGCCCTGGCGCATGCGGGAGTGAAGGACAGCTTCACCTACGTTTCGACGGCCGGCGGCGCTTTCCTTGAGTGGATGGAAGGCAAGCCATTGCCGGGCGTGGAAGCGCTCAAGGCATAGTTCTGAGCTGAGCGCCCGGATCGACGGCCACGGCTGTCGATCCGCCGGAACCCCTGCGCCGCTCAGCAATTTGTCTCTTACCAGAACGTCTAATCGCCTCGCGGCGAGCGCTGCGCCATGTTCTGGCAACGAAACAAATGAAGAGGGTCAGGCAATGGCATCGCTGAACGCAATCGCCAAAAAGCTCGTTGCCAAGGGCACCGGAATTCTTGCCGCCGATGAGTCGGAGGGCACCATTGCCAAGCGCTTTGCGCTGATCGGGCTGCCGGTGACGCTGGAGACGCGGCGCGATTACCGCGAGATGCTGTTCCGCTCCAAGGAAGCGATGTCCAAGTACATCTCCGGCGTCATCCTCACCGAGGAAACGCTGAAGCAGGAGGCGCGCGACGGCACCACCTTCCGCGATATCCTCGCCGAGGCCGACGTCATCCCCGGCATCAAGGTGGACCGCGGCGCCTTCCCGATGCCCGGCACCAAGGACGAAAAAATCACGGAGGGCCTCGACGGCCTGCGCCAGCGCCTCGCCCACTACGCCGAAGTCGGCGCGGGCTTTGCCAAGTGGCGCGGCGTGATTGCCATCACCAATTACGCGCCGTCGCGGAACGGCATCCGCGCCAATGCGCATGTGCTGGCGCGCTATGCGATGCTCTGCCAGGAAGCCGGGATCGTGCCGGTGGTGGAACCCGAAGTGTTGGCCGATGGAGAGCCGGGCGACCATTCCATCGAGCGCTGCCAGGAAGTCACCGGCGAAACGCTGGAAGCGGTGTTCAAAGAGCTGCGGCTCGCCGGCGTCGACCTGAGCGGCATGCTGCTCAAGCCCAACATGGTCACCTCGGGCCTGCGTTCGCGGGAACGCGCCAGTGTAGAGGAAGTCGCGCGCCGCACCGTCGACACGCTCCGGCAGTTTGTGCCGGCCGCGGTGCCCGGTGTGGCGTTCCTGTCCGGCGGCCAGTCCGACGAGGAGGCGACGGCCCACCTGTCGGCCATGAACCAGATTCCGGACCTGCCCTGGGCGCTGACCTTCTCGTATGGCCGCGCGCTGCAGACGGCCGCGCTGGTCGCCTGGAACGGCGAAGACAGCAACGTGCCCGCCGCGCAGGCGGCCTTTACCCACCGCGCCAAGATGAATGCGCTCGCTGCGCTCGGCGAGTACAGTCCTGAACTGGACATGGCTGCCTGAGGCGGCCCCAACCATCGACCTCCCGTCGACTTGGGCGCGTCTCTTGCGAGACGCGCCCTTTCTTGTTGCTGGCCCGATGTGTGAATCCGTCTCCCAATTGCCGCAGGGCCCGCTATAAGTCACGCCCATGTCCGCGCAACTGTTCCTCATCGTTCCGCCCCATTCCGCTCCGGCCGACACTCTGGCCGCGCTTGGCCGGATTGCTGCCACAACCGAAATTCCCGCACTGCTGCTGCAACGCGGCGATATGGCCGAAAACGCCTACAAGACCATGGTCAAAGCGGTCGCCCCGGGCGCTCAGGCGCTTGGCGCGGCAGTGCTGGTCGAAGGCGAACCGGGGCTTGTGCGTCTGCTTGGCGCCGACGGCGTGCACGTTTCCGGCGGCCTCAAGGCGGTCCGCGACGCTGTCGCTGCTCTCAAGCCCGACATGATTGTCGGTGCCGGAGATATCGGCTCGCGCCATGATGCGATGCAAAAGGGCGAGCTCGATATCGACTACATCCTATTTGGGCCGCTTTCGGGTGCCATTTCCGAGCCGGAGCGCGATCTGGCGCGCTGGTGGGCTGAGACGATGCAGGTACCAAGTGTTCTTTCCGACCCCCAGGCGGGGCTTGCCGGCTACGATGCCGGCGAATGCGAATTCATCGGGCTGAGCTTGCCGACCGGGAGCGCGGTGTGAGGTTGCGCTGGATTGGCGCTGCCGTGACGCTGTCGCTGGCCCTTGCGAGCGCAGCTTTGGCCCAGCGCACCGATTTCGAAGACCTGCGCCCGGAAGGCATGCGCTTTCCCGACAACATGACGCTTGAGGAACTGCCGATCGGCCCGGTTCCCGAGAACCTGTTGCCGCAAACGTCCGATGAAGCGCTCGCCATCAGCGACCAGATCTTCGGTGTCCCCGTCGACGAGGCCTATGGGGCCTATCAGCGTGGCTACTTCCTGACGGCACTGGCGTTGGCGCTGCCCCGCGCCGAACAGGGAGACCGGCACGCGCAGACGCTGATCGGCGAGATCTATTCCAAGGGGCTGGGGGTCGCCGAAGACGCGAAGACGGCGGCATCCTGGTACCAGTTGGGCAGCGAGGCAGGCGACCCGCTCGCGACGTTCGAGCTGGCGATGATGTACCAGGAGGGGCGCGGCGTCGAAAAGGACCGCAAGCTGGCCGCCAGCCTGTTCGAGAAGGCCGCGTCAGCCGGCAACCCCATGGCCCAGTACAATCTTGGCCTGCTTCATATCGAAGGAACCTATGCCGAGCCGAACCTGGTCAAGGCAGCGGAACTGATCGGCGCTGCCGCCGAGGCGGGCATTGCCGAGGCGCAATATGACTTTGGCTCGATGCTGAACGAAGGTGCGGGCCTGGCACCGGATCCGGCGCGCGCCACCGAGCAGTTTCGCCTCGCGGCCGAAGGGGGCCTGATCGCGGCGCAGATCGAATATGCGACGGCGCTCTATCTCGGCAAGGGCGTCGAAAAGGATCGTGTCGCCGCCGCGCAGTGGTACCAGCGGGCCGCCGAGGCCGGCAATCCCGTGGCCCAGAACCGATATGCCAAGCTGTTGGCGGCAGGCGAAGGTGTGACACTCGACCTCGAAAGCGCCGCCATGTGGCGCGCCCTTGCCCGGCGGCAGGGCCTGACCGATCCGCAGCTCGACAAGCTGCTGGTCTCGATCCGACCCGAGAGGCTGGCGCGCGCCGAGGAACGCGCCCGGTTCTGGCCATCGCAGCCACCGACTGCCGTTGCCGATGCAAGCCCTGCCGTTGCGCCGGAAGCCAGCACTCAGCCCTGAGCTGCGGCACTGTCGCACCGACGGGACTGTGGCACCGCCCTTGAACTTCTTGGGGTTCTGAGGCACAACGCGGCCCTTCCAGCCCAAAGGCGCTGTTCAGCCGGTTTCTGCTGCATGTCGCGTTGGGCACTCGATTTTGACGTGAGGCCGTCCGGCGAAGTCCAGCACTTCTCACGGCCCACCCTTGACCCGGTGACACCGCATGCGCTCGGCGCTTCTCAACATCATGGTCCAGGCCGCCACCAAGGCCGGCCGCTCGCTCGCCAAGGATTTCGGCGAAGTGGAGAACCTGCAGGTTTCCGTAAAGGGCCCCGCCGACTTCGTCTCCAACGCCGACCGGCGTGCCGAGCAGATCGTGTTCGAGGAGCTGCAGAAGGCGCGGCCGACCTACGGCTTTCTGGGCGAGGAAGGCACCGAGGTGACCGGCAGCGACGGCCAGCATCGCTGGATCGTCGACCCGCTGGACGGCACCACCAACTTCCTCCACGGCATTCCGCTGTTTGCCTGCGCCATCGCACTTGAACGGAACACCGAGATCGTCGCCTCGGTGATCTTCAATCCCGTCATGGATGAGCTCTACACCGCGGAAAAGGGCGGCGGCGCCTGGCTGAACGATCGCAAGCGCCTGCGTGTCGCCAACCGCAAGCACCTCGCCGATTGCGTCGTGGCGACCGGCATCAACTCGCGTGGCCGCGCCACCGACCTGCTGCAATTGCGCCAGCTCGCGATGATCAACCCCGCGGTTGCGGGCATCCGCCGTTCCGGCTCGGCATCCACCGACCTCGCCTGGGTCGCTTCGGGCCGTTTCGACGCCTATTGGGAAGCCGGGCTGGCGCCATGGGACGTCGCGCCGGGCTGGCTGCTGCTGCGCGAGGCCGGCGGCACCATGTCGGACTACAATGGCAAGCCGGGCTCGATCTGGAACGGCGAGGTCATCGCCGCCAATGAAACCATTCAGGGCCAGCTGCTGAAGGCGATCAAGGCCGTGAAGTGAACGCGCGGTCACGATCAGGTCGCATTACCGGGATTTCATGGGGTTAACGGGCCTGAGCCTGTCCGGCATGTTGCGCCGAGGCGGTGAAACACACTAGGATTCGTTAACGAGTTCACGCCCAGCCGAGGCAGCGAGATGTCGCAAACCTACGATCCCTATCGCCTCGCAACCCCGACGGTCTATCTGTTCAAGATGATCATCTTCCTGGTGCTGGTGGCACTGGTGGCGTTGATCCTGTCGGCGCAGCTGATCGAATTCTTCTGGGCCAACCCCTTCATCAACGCGCTGATCCTGCTGACGCTGGCCGTCGGCATCGTGCTGAGCTTCCGCCAGGTCGTGCGGCTGTTCCCCGAGATCCGCTGGGTCAACGCCCTGCAGGAGGGCCAGATTCCGCAGGTCGAGCCGCGGCTGCTGGCGCCGGTGGCCAACCTGTTGCGCGACCGGTTGGGTGAGGCGGTGATCACGCCGTCCTCGATGCGCTCGATCCTCGATTCCGTCGGCAATCGCCTCGACGAGGCCAAGGATACCTCACGGTACCTGACCGGCCTGCTGGTGTTTCTCGGCCTGCTCGGCACCTTCTACGGTCTGCTCGAGACGGTGACCAACGTCGCCTCGACCATCCAGACCCTCGACGCCACGGCGGGTGATACGGCGAGCCTGTTCACCAATCTCAAGGAGGGCCTGTCCGCGCCGCTCGCCGGCATGGGCACCGCCTTCTCGGCCTCGCTCCTCGGCCTGTCCGGCTCGCTGATCCTGGGCTTTCTCGATCTCCAGACCAGTCAGGCGCAGAACGCGTTCTACACCGACCTCGAGGACTGGATGACCTCGATGACCGAGCTCGACCACCCCGTCAGCCAGATGCAGGCAGCCGGGCTGGGCGTATCGGGCGAGGAAATGTCCGAGCTGTTCGCACAGTTTGCCAGCACGCAGAACGCCAGTTCTTCGCAGAATGCCATCCGCGCCATGGCGGAACTCGCCCGCGGCATCGACGGCCTCGTCAAGCACATCCGGGCCGAGCAGGACGACCTGCGTGGCCATATCATCCAGCAGGGCGAAACCAACAAGAAGCTGCAGGACCTGATGGAGGCCATGCTGCGCGAAGGCGAGAACGACCGGCGGCCGAACTAGGCCGCAAGGAGAGAGCGAACCATGGCGTTATCCAGCCGCTCGCGGCGCTCGCAAACCACCAATTATTGGCCGGGCTTCGTCGATGCGCTGTCGAGCCTGTTGCTCGTCATCATCTTCCTGCTCTCGCTGTTCATGCTGAGCCAGTTCTTCCTCAGCCAGGAAATCTCGGGCCGCGATACCGCGATGAGCCGGCTGAATGCGCAGATCGCCGAGCTGACGGAACTGCTGCAACTGGAACGTGCCGGCTCGTCTGACCTCGAGACCACGATCGCGACCCTGCAGGCCACCCTGACCAACACCACCGGCGAACGGGATCGTCTCGCCGCCGAACTCGCCGGCATGGGCACGGGCGCCGGCGACAAGGATGCCGAGATCGCCGAATTGACCGCCGACCTCACCGCCGAGCAGAAACTCTCGGACGAAGCGACGGCTCAGGTGGCGCTGCTGAACCAGCAGCTCGCGGCATTGCGCACCCAGATCGGCGCGCTGGAGCAGGCGCTGGAGGCCTCGGAAGCTGCCGACAGCTCGAACCGCACCCAGATCGCCGACCTCGGCCGCAGGCTGAACCTGGCGCTGGCGCAGCGGGTACAGGACCTCAGCCGCTACCGTTCGGACTTCTTCGGTAAGCTGCGAGAAATCCTCGAGGGCCGGGCCGATGTGCGCGTGGTTGGCGACCGTTTCGTCTTCCAGTCCGAAGTGCTGTTCGGCGCTGGCGAAGCCGCGATTTCGTCCGCCGGCGAGGTGGAACTCGCCAAACTCGCCGACGCCATCAAGGAACTGGAGAGCCAGATTCCTGCCGACGTGAACTGGGTGCTGCGCATCGACGGCCACACCGACAAGCGCCCGATCAACACGCCGGAGTTCCCCTCGAACTGGGAGCTGAGCGCCGCGCGCTCCATCGCGGTGACCAAGTATCTGGTTGCCGCCGGTGTTTCGGCCCAGCATCTGGTGGCCGCTGGCTTCGGCGACAGCCGGCCGATCGACGATGGCGACACCGAGGAAGCCTATGCCCGCAACCGCCGGATCGAGTTCAAGCTGACCGAGTAAGCTCGGCTGGCGGAGGCGCAACGAGTGGCGCGGGGGCGTCTACTCGGCTACCTGAGGGAGCACGTTGTCGCGGAACTGCAACCGGGCGAGTTCGGCATAACGGCCGCCTTTGCGCACCAGCTCGTCATGCGTGCCTTCGTCGATCAGCCGGCCCTTGTCGAGGACAAGGATGCGGTTGGCGTCGCGAATGGTGGCGAGGCGGTGGGCGATGACCAGGGTCGTCCGGCCGCTCATCAACCGCTCGAGCGCGACCTGCACCAGCCGCTCGCTTTCGGCGTCGAGCGCAGATGTCGCCTCGTCGAGCAGCAGGATCGGGGCGTTCTTGAGCAGCGCCCGGGCAATCGCCAGCCGCTGCTTCTGGCCGCCCGAGAGCATGACCCCGCGCTCGCCGACGATGGAATCGTAGCCGTCCGGCAGATCGAGGACGAAATCGTGGACCAGCGCCGCCCGGGCCGCCGCCTCGACTTCCTCGAAACTGGCCTCGGGTTTGCCGAAGCGAATGTTCTCGTGGATCGTGCCGGCGAAGATGGTCGGTTCCTGCTCGACATAGGCAAAGTGGCGGCGCAGCACGGTGGTGTCGACATCGCGGACATCGCACCCATCGACCAGTACCCGGCCGCCTGTGACATCGTAGAAGCGCTGAGCAAGGGCGAAGACCGTGGACTTGCCGGCGCCGGAGGCCCCCACCAGCGCGTAGGTTGCACCCGCCGGCACCGTGAAGCTGACGCTGTCGAGCACGACATCATTGTCGCGGGTATTGTAGCTGAACGACACATCCTCGAACGAGACCGTGCCGAGCGGCGGCACCGGCATGGGCAGCGGTTGGGCCGGCGAGCGGATCGCCGGCTGGGTGTCGAGAATTTCGACGAGCCGCTCGGTGGCTCCGGCGACCGTCTGCAGAGACCCGGTGATTTCCGAAAGTGTCGTCAGCGCGTTGGACGCCATCAGGGCGTAGATCATGAACTGCGCCAGCTCGCCCGCCGTCACGGTGCCGTCGAACACCGATTTGGCGCCCCACCAGATCAGGACCACAAGGGCTGCGGTGCCCATGAACATCATCGACCCGAGCAGCGCAGCGCGGGCGCCGAGCCGGGTTACCTCGGCACGGAACGAGTCCTCGGCGCGATCCGCATAGAGCTTTGACTGTTCGGGCTCCTGCACGAAGCTCTTGATCGTCTTGGTGGCCCCCAGCGCTTCGGTAGCCATGGCCGACATCTCGGCGAGCGCGTCCTGCGTGCGGCGGGACATCTTGCGCAGCCGCCGCGCGATGAACACCACCGGCAGGATAATCGTCGGGGCGATCACAACCACCGCGAGCGTCAGCACCGGGCTGGTCAAAGCCATCAGCACCAGCGCGCCGGTGAGAGTAACCATGCCGCGCAGTGCCATGGAGAGGCTGGAGCCGATGGCGCCGCGGATGGTGGCGACATCGCCATTCAGCCGCGAGGTCAGCTCGCCGACCCGGTGCATGTCGAAGAACGTCGCATCGAGCAGCAGCAGGTGGTCGAACACGGCGCGCCGAAGATCGGTCAGCACCCGCTCCCCGAGGATCGAGACGAAATAGAACCGCGCGCCGCTGGCAATGGCCATCACGGCGGCAACGACGATGGCCCAAACTCCGTACTGGCCAACCTGATCGAGATTCTGCTCGATGAATCCCCGATCGATGATCTGGCCGGCAATGGCCGGGATCCCCAGTGACGACAGGGCGGCAATCAGCAGAAAGCCGATGGTGAGCGCCAGCCGGACCGGATAGCGCAGGATGAAGGGCAAGAGCCGGCGCAGCGGCTTCAGGTCGCGGGGCGCGGTCGTGCTGGACCCAACGCGCCTGCCGGCCCGCGTGCCGCGATCATCCTGCCCGAATAGTCTTGAAGCTCGTGCCAAAGTGCGAGTGGTATAAGGAGGTGCGGCGTTGAGGGCAACCGTGCCGAGCAGCCGCATTGCCGCATACCCGCCCCTTGCACAGATGCCGGTTTTTCTCTAAGGAACCGGCCAAGTTGAATTCGGCTCGTCCGGGCGCCGCTGGCGCCCGTTTGATTTGAGGCAGTGCCATGAAGCAGAACATCCACCCCGACTACCACCTGATCACGGTCACCATGACTGATGGCACCACCTACCAGACCCGTTCGACCTACGGGAAGGAAGGCGATGTGCTGCAGCTGGACATCGACCCCAAGACCCACCCGGCCTGGACCGGCGTGACCGGCAACCTGCTGGACCGCGGCGGCCGCGTGACCCGCTTCAAGGACAAGTTCAAGGGCCTCGGCCTCTGAGCTGCAGCTCCAAGCGTTTACGAAGAACCCGGCCTCGCGCCGGGTTTTTTGTTTCCGGCCTCAGACGCGATTGGTCTCGTATGCGGCAATTTCCGGGTCGATCTCCGCCCACGCCACGCGCGACCGTACCCAGGCCTGCCGGTTCGGCTTGACGGCGCTCGGATCGTCGAGGCTGCCAGCCTTGATAAACACGACGTCCGGATGCAGCGGCGGCAGCGTATAAAGCGGTGAACCGCAGTCGCCGCAAAAGCAGCGCGTCACCTGCCGACCGCTGTCACCGAGCTTGGTGAAACTCTTGGGCTCGCCGGCTGTGATCCGGAAACCACTTGCTACGACACGTACACTGACGCCGAAAGCGCTGCCCGAGACGCGTCGGCAATCTTCGCAATGACAGTACCCGGCTGCACCAACCTCGCCGTCATAGGCATAGCGCACTGCGCCACACAGGCACCTTCCCGTCAGCATCTGCAGTCTCCTGACCATCGTGGCAGAGCCCACCCAGTCAAGCACACAACGCAGCGGAACAGGAGTCGCGGCTACTCCTTCAGCCGGCCGAAAGCGGCGCGGAGGCGGCTGAGCTGGTCGGCAATGCCGCCGGATGGGCCCTCGCTGTGCTCGGGCACATTGCCGCGTTCCAGCTTATCGAACTGCTGCACCCGATCGAACAGCCGGTCACCTTTGGCGATGAAGTCCTTGAGCCGCTCCGGCAACTCGTCATAGCCCGGACCGCCGCGCTGCGACGGCGTGGCGGAGAAACGCACCTTCTCTTTTTCGACGCGGGCGTTTTCTGCGGTCAGTTCGCCCTCGTTGACGGCGCGTTGCAGCAGCAGCCAGGAGGCAAGCTGCATCAGCCGCGTGGTGAGACGCATCGATTCGGTGGCGTAGACGAAGGAGGCTTCGCGGGCCAGTCCACGGCTTTCGCCCCGGCCATCGCTGTCGAGATAGGCCGCGACCTCTTCGATCAGACTCATGCCCTCGCGATAGAGCAGGTCGAACCCCCCGGACGCCACGATGCGCGGCCCGAGGGCAACTGCCCGCTGCTTGTCCCGACTATCGTCCACGCGATATGCCCACTCCTGCGTGACCACGCCGGGCCACCTCCCATACGTAATGCGGCCTAGGAGCTTAGGGGAGGCTTAACGCGCCGCCTGTTGCGACAAAAAGAAAGAGCCGTCGAAACGGCTCTCGAAAGTTAACAGGGAGGCGTCAAACAGAGGGAGAAGACCGCTCTGTGAAATCCAGAGAACTGGATGACCCTGAAGTTAACGCGACCTGATTAATCCGAGGTTAACAGGACTCGCTTTCTTAACCTTGGCAATTCCTCAACGGCCCGCGTCCAAACAAGCACTACAGCTTGAATATCGACTCCGCCGCCGCCCGGGTCTGCTGACGCGCGGCGACTGCCGCCTGCAACCGCTCGATTTCCGTGCGAAGCATCTGAATTCGCTCCTGCAATTCCTCGACGCCCATGCTGTCGATCGGCATGCCGACTTCGTGCCCTTTCGGCACCTTGCGTTCCTCGTCATCGAACATTGCACGCTCCCACTCTGTACTCGCCGGCCAATTCTAGCTGCCCCTTGGGCCGGCGCAACTGTACGAAGGGGCATGCGCGGTCACGACCGCTTGCCTCGCCGGCACCGTCGGGCCTAGCTAACGCCATGACCATTCCCAGCGAAATGACCGCCATCGCCATCACCACGCCAGGTGGCCCCGAAGTGCTGCAGCCGGTGCGGTTGCCCGTGCCGCAGCCGGGACCGGGCGAAGTGCTGATCCGGGTGGCGGCCGCCGGCCTAAATGCGCCTGACGCGGCGCAGCGGCGGGGAGGTTACCCGCCTCCGCCGGGCGCCTCCCCCCTGCCCGGCCTGGAGGTCGCCGGTGAGGTGGTGGCAACCGGTGAGGGCGTGGACGCGCTGGCGCCCGGGATGCGGGTGGCGGCCCTCTGCAATGGTGGCGGCTATGCCGAGTATGTCGCGGTGCCGGCCGGACAGGCGCTCGAAATCCCGGCCAACTGGTCGCTGACGGCGGCCGCCGCCCTGCCGGAAACCTTCTTCACCGTCACCCAGTCGCTGGTAATGCGCGCGGGACTTAGTGCCGGGATGTGGGTGCTGATTCACGGCGCCGCCGGAGGCATCGGCGGCGCGGCAATCCTGATCTCGAGGCTGCTTGGCGCGAGGCCGATTGCTGTGGTCTCAAGCGAGGAGAAGGCCGGCTATGCGCGACGGCTGGGGGCAGAAGCAACCATCGACCATTCCAGCGAGGACTTTGTCGAGCGCACGCTGGAGATCACCGGCAAGCATGGTGCGGATCGCATTGTCGACATTGCCGGCGGGCCGACCCTGGACCGCAACATTTCGGCAAGCGCCCGCTTCGGCCACATCGTGCTAGTTTCGACCCAGGCGGGTGGCATTGCAGAAATCAATGCCGGCCGTCTCATGATGAAGCAGTTGACCCTTTCCGGTTCCACGCTTCGTCCACAGTCGATGGAGACCAAGGCGGCCATCGCCTCGACGCTCCGAGACAGGATCTGGCCGGGTCTGGCGGACCGCCAGGTGCCGCGTCCCCGTATCCGGTCCGCGCCACTGACCGATGCGCCACGCGCCCATGCGGAACTGGAGCGACGCGACAATTACGGCAAGCTGGTGCTGGTGACCGACTGGGGGCTAAGCCTCCCCGTTGATCCGGCGGATCGTGACAATCCGATTGAATCGCTCTGAACCCGCGCGTATATAGGCGGATATTCCCCTCATCTTGACCCTCGAGGCGGAGCGAACGGTTGGAACCGTCCGCGCCCAAAGGAGAGATTTATCATGGCGACACAGCTTCTGATGCCCAAGGCCACTGCCGTCTGGCTGGTCGACAACACGTCGCTGTCCTTCGACCAGATCGCTGCCTTCTGCAGCCTGCACCCGCTCGAGGTGCAGGGCGTGGCCGATGGTGACGTGGCCACCGGCATCATGGGGGTGAACCCCATCCAGAATGGCCAGCTGACACGCGAGGAGATCGAGAAGGCCGAGGCCGATCCGAACTATCGCATGAAAGTCAGCGACCCCAAGGTCCGTGTGGCCGCGCCCAAGCGCCGTGGTCCGCGCTACACCCCGATTTCCCGCCGCAACGAGCGTCCCAACGCCATCAAGTGGTTGCTACGCAACCATCCCGAGATGAAGGATGCGCAGCTGATGCGCCTTGTCGGCACCACCAAGTCGACGATCGACTCGGTGCGCGACGGCACGCACTGGAACAACGCCAACATTACGCCGATGGACCCGGTGACGCTCGGGCTGTGCAGCCAGATCGATCTCGACCTCGAAGTGTCGCGCGCCTCCAAGGGCCAGGCGCCCTCCGAAGTGGCGGAAGAAGGCACCATGCTGCTTACCGCCGAGGAAGCGCTGGCCGGTGCCAATCGCGGTGCGCATATCGACGAGGATTCCGAGACCGATCATCGTCCGGAGCGTGAAGAGGAACTTGACGCCGATTCGGTGTTTGCGAAACTCAAGTCACTGAAGTCCGACTCGGACGACTGACCTTAAGGCCCCGGCGCCGGCAAGGATGCGATGGACGGAAACATCCTGATTGCCATACTCGTGCTGCTGGTGGCCACCGTGCTGCTGGTCCCGCTCGCCAAATGGGCGGGGCTCGGCACCGTTCTCGGTTATCTCGCGGCCGGGGTCCTGATCGGGCCATATGGACTGTCGCTGGTGTCCGACAGCGAACAGATTCGCCACGTCGCAGAGTTCGGCATCGTCATGATGCTGTTCCTGATCGGCCTCGAGGTCGACGGCAGCGAACTGTGGCGCATGCGCCACCACGTGCTGGGCATGGGCCTGACCCAGATGGCGGTCACCAGTGCCCTGCTTGGCGGCATCTTTTACCTGCTCGGCTTTGCGTGGCCGGCTGCGGTAATCGTCGGTCTGACCCTCGCCATGAGTTCGACCGCAATCGCCCTGCAGACCGTGGCCCAGCGCGGCATGACCCGCACCGATACCGGCCGGTCGACGCTCTCCATCCTGCTCGTGCAGGACGTCGCGGTGATCCCGATCCTGGCCATTGTGCCGTTGCTGGCGAGCGTCGCCATCGGCGGCGCGGGCTCGGTGGGCGAGGAGGTCATCGAGGCCGTCGAGAACCCCTTCGACTGGTGGGTGGCGCTCGGTCTCATCGTGGCATTCCTCGGGGCGCTGGTGGGAAGCCGCTACGTGGTTCGCCCGATGATGCGCTGGATCGCGATCGCCAAGGTGCCGGAGGCGTTCACCGCCTTTGCGCTGGCGCTGGTGATCGGCGCCGCGCTAATGACGCAGATGTTCGGCCTGTCGCCGGCGCTGGGCGCGTTTCTGGGCGGCGTCCTGCTGGCCGATAGCGAGTACCGGCACGAGCTGGAAAGCAATATCGAGCCGTTCAAGGGGCTGCTGCTCGGGTTGTTCTTCATCTCGGTCGGCATGTCGATCGCATTCAACATCGTGGTCGATCATCCGCTGACGGTGATCGCGCTGGTCGGCATTCTCGTCGTGGTCAAGATGGCGGTGCTGTTCGGGCTTGCCACGCTGTTCCGCATGCATATCGCCGAGCGGCTGGTGCTGGCGGTTCTGCTCAGCCAGGCGGGCGAGTTCGCCTTTGTGGTGCTCGAGTTCGCGCGCACCGCCGGCACGCTGCGCGTCACCGATGCGCAATTGCTGACCGTGGTCGTCGCGCTATCGATGGCGACCACCCCGCTCTTGCTGTTCCTTTTCGACCGGCTATGGGCGCCTCGTCTCGCCAGGGGCAATGCGGCGGGAAAGCCCGGCGGCGACGGAGAACTGGCCATCGACTCCCGGGACAAGGTCATTGTGCTGGGCTATGGCCGCTTCGGGCAGATCGTCACCCGGCTGCTGCGTTCGCAGGGCTACGAGATGACCCTGATCGATGACGATGCGGCGCAGATCGAACTGGTCCGGCGCTTCGGCGTGAAGGTCTTTTATGGCGACGCATCACGCCCTGAAATCCTGCGGGCGGCCGGCGCGCATGAGGCCAAGATGATCGTCATCGCGGTGGCCGGCGCCGAACGCATCCTCGCCATTGCCGATCAGGTGCGCCGCACCTATCCCGGCGTGATCATTGCGGCGCGGGCCACCGACCGTTCGCATGCTCATGACCTGATGGCGCGCGGCGTCGAAGTCTTCGAGCGGGAAACCTTCCAGTCGGCGATTCGCCTGGGACAGAAGGCGCTGGTGGCACTGGGCCAGAGCGAGGATGAGGCCAAGGCGGTCGCCAACTCGTTCGAGCAGCACGACCTGCGCATGCTGGAAGAGAGCTACGCCGTGCGCCACGACCAGGCAGCCTATATCGGCCTCGTCCGTCGCTCGACCGAAATGCTGGACGAAGTCATGCGGGCCGACCGGGTGCGGGCGGCAAACCCCGAGCTTCAGATGCTGTCCGATATTGACAACGAGGACCGTAAGGCGTCGGAGTAGCGGCCCTTCCTGCCGCCGGTTCCCCTTGATGCCCGATCTCTATTTCTGGTCCGTCGCGGTCCTCGCCGTGCTTATCGTCGCGCTTTCGAAGTCCGGGCTGGTCGGCAGCCTTGGGCTCGTCGGCGTCCCACTGCTGTCGCTGGTGATGCCCGCGCGTGACGCCGCCGGCATGCTGCTGCCCTTGCTGCTGGTGATGGATGCCATCGCCGTCTGGACCTATCGCAAGGACGCCGACTGGCGAATCCTGAAGATCATGCTGCCTGGCGCCTTTATTGGCACGGCCATCGGCTGGGCGCTCTGGAGCGTGGTTAGCGACGCCATGGTGTTGCTGTTCGTCGGCGTGATCACGCTGGTCTTCATCCTCGACGCACTCCTGCCGCTGCGTAAGAAGCTCGAAGGGCTGCCACCTTCGAAGCCATGGGGCACATTCTGGGGAGGCTTTGCCGGCTTCACCAGCTTCATCAGCCATACCGGCGGCCCGCCCTTCCAGATCTATGTGCTGCCGCAGCGGCTGAGCCCGGTGAACTACTCGGGTACGACCGCCTTCTTCTTCGCCATCGTCAACTCTGCCAAACTGATCCCCTATTTCTTCCTGGGCCAGCTCAACGTCTCCAATCTGACCCATGCCGCCTTTCTGGCGCCGGTGGCGATTCTGGGCGTGCTGCTCGGGGTGTTTCTCGTGCGCCGCATTTCGGTGAAGCGCTTCTACCAGTTGACCTACTGGCTGGTGTTCCTGCTGGCGCTGAAGCTGATCTATGATGGCGTGATCAACGTGTTCCTGAGCGGCCCGGTGGCCGCCTGACGGCAGGATGGACCCCGATGGACTATCGGCTCGACCACATCGCGCTGCTGGTGCGCGACCTTGAGGAAACGCGGGACTTTCTGACCCGCGTGCTTGGCATCAGGCAAATTGCCAACCCGATGGGCGGCACGGAGATCCTTTGGTTCGAGATCGGGTCGGGCCACAGATTTCACGTGCAAGCTGGCGATATCAGCCGCACGCATGTGGAAAAACGCACGCACTTCGCACTGTCCGCACCCAACCTCGACGCTGTGCTGGCGCATTTCGAAGCGGCGGGAGTGACCTACACCGACATGAAGGGCACTCCCGGCGCCGTGAATGTGCGCCCGGACGGCATGCGGGCCGTGTTCGTCCAGGACCCGAACGGCTACTGGTTCGAAATCAACGACTTCCAACCATAGACCCCCTCCGGACGCAGAAACAAAAAAGGCCGCGGCGATTGCCGTGGCCCTGCATGTTCCTGGTTCAGTCGGGAGCGATCATCAGCTGGCGACCTGCAACTTCGCCAATTCATCCTTGATTTCGAGCTTCTTCCGCTTGAGCGCTGCGATGTACAGATCGTCCTGGCTCGGGTGGGTCAGCTCTTGCTCGAGCTTGCGGTCGAGTTCGCGGTGCCGCCTTGCCAGTGCTTCGATGTGGCCTTCTGTCGTCATGACAACTCCTCTCAGGCTATCAACACGAGGATCGTCACAAAAATTACATGCTTTGTCGATCCGCAGGAGCCGGTATCCGGCACCGCAGGTGCGAAACCGAGTGCAAAACTTCGTGTGATCGGTTAACCGGAGGTAAGGACCGTCGAGGTCGCCAACGTCGGATGTCGCCGCTCGAAATGCTGCCACTGGACAAGGAACAGGAAGCCGCCCTGGGGCTTGAATTGGCGGCAAAGCGCCAAGAGCATGCCGACCTCGACTCCGCCATCCACATGATGACGGCGTCCGGCTACGCCGACCAGATGCTGATCCAGCGCATGAAGAAGCGCAAGCTGGCGCTGAAGGATCGCATCGTCCAGCTCGAGAACATCCTGCTGCCCGACATCATCGCCTGATGCGGGCGCCCTCGCGGGCAACGCTCGTCATCGCGCCCGACCTATGCTAGAACCAAAACCGACCGACGGTCGGTCTAATTTCTCGTGGAGACAGCATGCCCCTCTCCAATCTGGTCAAGCCGGCGCACGCGCGCCGCGACGAACTGCTCGATGCCGCGGTGCAACTGTTTGCCCGAGACGGTTACGAGGCCACTTCAATCAACCGGATCATCGAGACAGTCGGGGTGTCGAAGGGCGCGTTCTACCACCACTTCGCCGCCAAGGAGGACCTGGTCACAGCGCTCGCCGACCGCCATGCGCGGCGGACCGCGGAAGCGGCGCAGTCGGTGCTCGATGACCCGACGCTTGATTCGTTTGCTCGGCTGGTGGGCTTTCTCGAAGTGATGCGCGCGCAGAAGCTGCGTGATGCGCGGGATTTGCGCGCCGCATTCGCACCGATTCTCCGGCCGGAGAACCGACATATGTTCGAGTGCATACATGAGGTGACGGCGGATATCGTTCGCCCGCTGATCGCTCGCATCATCGCCGAGGGCGTAGCTGAACAGGCGTTCGACACCTCCGATCCCGAGGCGGCGAGCGAGGTGATCCTCCACCTGATGACCGCCCACCGCGAATTGGCCGCAGCACTGTTCGAGGCCAAGGACCGGCCAGCATTCGAGGCGGCGGCCAGCGCGCTGCTCAGGAAGATCACCTTCATGGGAACGGTCATCGACCGCATACTCGGCCTGCCCGAAGGCAGCATCGAGCTGGTGGACCCATCACTGATTGCGGCACTGGCGGACGATCTGGAGGAACGTGCCGCCTGACGGCGACCTTGCGCCTTCGTCCGCCGCCGCATAGGGATGACGAATTGCGCACCCAATGATGGGGAACACGATCGTGCCGACCTCGCCGCCCGTCGCCATCGTCATGGGCAGCCAGTCCGACTGGCCCACTATGCGTGTTGCCGCCGAAATGCTCGACAACCTCAAGATCGAGTATGAGGCACGAATCGTCTCGGCCCACCGCACGCCGGAACGGATGTACGAGTTTGCGCAGAACGCGCGCGCCGATGGCTTCAAGGTGATCATCGCCGGCGCCGGGGGGGCGGCGCACCTGCCGGGCATGATCGCGGCGCTGACCCCGCTGCCGGTGCTCGGCGTACCGGTTCGATCAAAGGCTCTTTCGGGCCAGGACAGCCTGCTCTCCATCGTGCAGATGCCGACGGGAATTCCCGTCGGGACACTGGCGATTGGCGAGGCAGGTGCCGGCAATGCCGCCCTGTTGGCGGCGGCCATCCTGGCGCTGAGCGACCCCGACCTCGCCGCGCGGCTCGAACTGCATCGCCGCAACCAGACCGACTCCGTTCCGGAATTTCCCGCAGATGACAACGACTGAGACGCCGCTGCCGCTGGGGAGCATCGTCGGCATCCTAGGCGGTGGCCAGCTGGGCCGCATGCTGGCCCTCGCTGCCGCCCGTCTGGGCATGAAGACCAATATCTACTGCCCGGACCCGGACAGCCCGGCCTTCGACGTGACGCCGCGCAAGACCGTCGCGGCTTATGAAGACGAGGCGGCATTGCAGGCGTTCGCCGATGCCGTCGATGTGATCACCTATGAATTCGAGAATGTGCCGGCCAAGACCGCCGAGTTTCTGGCACGGCTGAAGCCGCTGCGCCCCGGCGCCCGGGCGCTGGCCGTGGCGCAGGACCGCCTCGCCGAGAAGGCGTTTCTGACCATCAACCGCATTCCGGTGGCGCCATTCGCCGCTATCAACGACCTCGACCGGCTCGAGGAGGAACTGGCCGAGATCGGCACCCCGGCGGTGCTCAAGACCACGCGGCTCGGCTATGACGGCAAGGGCCAGCGCATTGTTCGCAACATGGAAGAAGCCGCGCTTGCCTGGGAAACCCTGGCGCCGCACCCTCTGGTGCTGGAAGGCTTCATCGAGTTCGAGCGCGAGATCTCGGTGGTGGTGGCCCGTAACCCGCAGGGCGAGGTGAAGGCGTTCGATCCCGCCGAGAACGTGCATCGCGACCACATCCTGAAGACCAGCACGGTCCCCGCTGCCATCGGCAAGAAGACCATGCGGCGCGCCCTGGAGATTGCCGGCGAGATCGTCGTGGCGCTCGACTATGTCGGCGTTCTGGGCGTGGAATTCTTCGTCCTGCCGAGCGGCAAGCTGCTGGTGAACGAGATCGCGCCGCGCGTGCACAATTCCGGTCACTGGACCGAAGCGGTGTGCCTGACCGACCAGTTCGAGCAGCATATCCGCGCCGTGTTGGGCTGGCCGCTGGGCGACACCACGCGACTCGCCGACGTGGTGATGGAGAACCTGATCGGCGACGAAGTGGCGGGTGTGCCCGGCCGACTCGCCGAAATCGAGCGTCCGCATGTCTACGGCAAAGCCGAGGCCCGGAAAGGTCGCAAGATGGGCCACATCAACCGCGTAGGGCTGAAAAAGCGCGAAAAATAGCGCTTCTGGCGCCGCGAGTGGTGTGGACAAGCCATATCGATTGGCCTATATAGCCGCTCCACGAGGACCGGCTTTGCTGGTCGGCGCTTCTGGCTTTGCCCAGTTGTGCAGCACCAAACAGGCATCTGACGAATTTCGAAGGGCGGTAGCGCTTGCAAGTAGTTGTTCGCGATAACAATGTGGATCAGGCGCTCCGGGCCCTGAAGAAGAAGCTTCAGCGTGAAGGCGTCTTCCGTGAGATGAAGCTCCGCAATTACTACGAGAAGCCGTCCGAGAAGAAGGCGCGCCAGAAGGCCGAGGCCGTGCGCCGCGCCCGCAAGCTGGCTCGCAAGCGTGCCCAGCGCGAAGGCGGTCTGCCCGCCCCCGCCGCGGCCGCTCGTCCCGCGCGCCCGTAAGCGCCGGCCAGATCGAATCCAGAAACGCCGCCGTCATGGCGGCGTTTCTGTTAGTATGTCCGCGTTGACCGGAGGGCTTCGTCCGGTCGGCGATAGGACGACGGGGGCCTTGTCCGGTGGGCGGCAATGGATAGAGTCTCCGCGGGGTGCAGCAACAACAACGCGTCAAACTCCTGAGGGACAAAATGAAAAAGCTCTTCGCCGCGGCGCTCGCCGCACTTGCCATGCTGGTCACCGTGCCGGCCCAGGCCGAAACCCGCGTTCAGGTCGGTGTGCTGCAGTGCTCCGTCGATCCGGGCATCGGCCTGCTGATCGTGTCGCGCAAGGACATGACCTGCAAGTTCAAGCGTGACGGCCACAAGACCGAAACCTACCACGGCGACATCTCCAAGCTCGGCATCGACATCGGCGTCACCGGCCGCACCGAGATCGTCTGGCTGGTCTTCTCGGCCTCCTCGACCAAGTACGGCCCCGGCTCGCTGGCCGGCACCTATGTCGGCGGTTCTGCGGAAGCCACGCTCGGCGTTGGCCTTGGCGGCAACTGGCTGATCGGCGGCTCGCGCAAGGGCTACGCCCTGCAGCCGTGGAGCGTCCAGGGCCAGGTTGGCCTGAACTACTCGGTGGCCGCATCGGCCCTGCGCCTCTACAAGTAAGCCGTTCAGTTTATTACGGTTTTCCGAGCGCCGGCCCCTCAGGGGCCGGCATTCTGCATTTCAGGGCGCTGCAGTGGCATCCGCAAAGAACGCCCGGGCCCGCGCCCACAACCCACGTGCCCAGAGGCCGGAATGATCCGCCCCGGGCTCGATCCAGAGCGCGGCCGGATTGGGGGCCATCGCGAACACATCCTCGCCATGGTGGACGGGGATGGTGCTGTCTTCCGTGCCATGCACCACGAACACCGGCTCGCGCACCCCGGCGATCCACTGGTCGACCCGGAACTGGTCGTGCATCAACAGTCCGACCGGCAGCACCGGGTAGCGCTCGGCAGCGACGGCCACCGCCGAGACGAACGGGGTCTCGAGCAACAGTGCCTGCGCGTCGCGCTGTCCGGCAACATAGGTCGCCGGCCCCGAACCGAGCGAACGGCCCCAGACGACGATATCGAAACCTTTCGCCGCAGCCCAATCATAAGCGGCCAACGCGTCGGCGAGGATAAGTTCCTCGCTGATTTCGCCCGGAGAGCCCGGAAACCCACGATAGTCGAACGCGAGGAAGCCGTAGCCATCGGTGCTAAAGGCTTCGTAGCGCTCATATTCCCGCGAGAAGCTCTGGGCATTGCCGCGGTAGTAGACGATGAGCGGCTTGCCCGGTGCCGGTGGCTGATACCAGCCCGTGACCGTGGCGCCCTCGCCGACCGGGATTTCGACCAGTTCGGCAGTCGTCAGCCGCGTTTCCGCAAGGTCGAACAACCGGCCACTGCGGTCATACTGGAAGTCGCGCTGGAAGACATACATCACGATGAGGGCGGCGAGCCAGGCGCCCGCAAGGCCGATGGCGACGACGGCGGCAAGGCGTTTGATCCAGCGCGGCATGAGGCTCCTCCAGCGCTAGAGGTGGCACGAGGAGCAGGCTCGGTAAAGGCTCAGCCCTGCGCCTGCTCCGGGTTCAGCGCCAGAGAGAAGGCCCGGTCGAACATCGCGTCGGGCTGGGCGCCCGACAGCGCAAACCGCTCGTCGAAAATGAAGAACGGCACGCCCTGGATGCCCTGCTGCGCCGCCGAAACCGCCAGATCATGGGTGATGGCGAGAGCGGACGGATCGGCGATCGCCGCCAGCGCCTCGTCGCGGGTGAAGCCATATTCCGTGGCGATCTCGACCAGCACGGCGTCGTCATTCACCTGCCGGTGACCGAGGAAATAAGCCTCGGCAATGGCATTGGCGAAGGCGTGCTGGGTGCCCTTGTCGCGGGCGAGCCGGATCAGTGTGTGCGGCTTCTGCGTCGGGAAGGACCGGGGCTGTTTACTGAGATCGAGCGCGATGCCGGCAGCCGCGGCCTGCTCCTCGACCCGCGCCCACAACTCCTTGGGATCACGGCCATATTTGGTGCGCAGCATCTCGCCGACATCGACGCCTTCGGCAGGCGTGTTGGGGTCAAGATAGAACGGGTGGTTCTCGACATCGACGCTGACATCGGCCGGCAGGCGCGCGATCGCCTGGTCGAGGCGAGCCGAGCCGACAAGGCACCAGGGGCAAACGATATCGGTGAACAGGTCGACCTTGAGGGTGCGGGCCATCGGCGTCTCCTACGTGAGGCGCCGAGCCTTGCCGTGCAGCCGGCGAAAGCGCAAGCACGCACGCCGGTGTAACCAGGTTACCGGGGCCGTTAGCCGGCCGCCTTTCCCAGGTTAGCCACAAAGATGAACGCAATATGAACGGCAAATCGACGACTATCCGGGCGTCTTCAGCGCGCGTTTGCCGTCCAGATCGAGCGCGGCGCGCAAGAGCGCGATATGTTCGGGAGGATCGGCGGGATCGTAGCTCTTGTGCCAGAACCAGTAGCGCGTGTGCGTGAAGATGCGATTGGCAATCGGCAGCCAGCCCGGACGGCGGATGGCGACATTGTAGTCCCAGATCGCCGGGCCGAAAGTCGGACGCACCGGGCCGGAGACGACATCGCCAAGGGCCGGAAACCAGCAATCGTCGTGGATATTGGTCCAGCGCACCGCGGCAAAGGGCGCGGCGAAATGCGCGAAGGGACCCTGCCCCGTGGCGTGATCGGTGTAGAGCATGCTGGCGGGCGTCCCCTGCACCGGATCGGGCCGCGGCGGCGACGAGGCAAAGCGCCGCTGCGCGAAGGTCTGCGCCAGCTCGTCTTCGGTGTCCACCACGAGGAATTCGGAGTGGATCAGCGGGGAACCGAGCGTGATCAGGTCGGAAATGCGCCAGTTGAGCGGACTGTCGCGCAAGGCTTCGAACACGGCGGCCTGCGCCGCGCGATAGGCGTCGTGATTGAACTGGGACGAGGGAATCGCCCCGGCGAGGCCCGCCTGCGGCGTCCAGGTGGCATTGACGAACTTGTCGAGGGTGCCGAGCGCGGTGGCGAGCTCGGGGCTCACCTGCTTCAGTTGATGGTGGTCCGGGCCGGACCTGACCCAGTAATGCAGCAGCAGATCATAGGCGACCATGGTGCCGAGGCTGTGCCCGACGATGACGATCCGATCATATTCCGGCGTCTTGCCGTCGGACGATTTCTTGTCGTGCAGGGCATCGAGCAGTTCGAGCCCGCGTTTGCGCACCAGGGCCCGCCGCTCGACCGTGCGCGGCGTCGCCCGGACGAAACGGACGACATCGCCGAAATACGGACCGACAAAGGTGGAGAACAGCCAGCCGACCCCGAACGTGATGACGCTGGCCCAGACGCGAGGATCATCGACCATGCTGGGCGGAATCAGCCACAGCGCGGCACCAACGGCGATGAGCACCAGCGGCATGCCCAGGCGCGCCTGCCGCAGGGCATCGGCAGTCACGAAGCGATAAGCGAGCAACCCTGCCCCACCGCTCAGCAGCACGAGGCCGGCCAGCGGCCGCCATCGGGTCACGAAATCACCAATGACATCGATGAAGGGCAGATAGGTGATGGTTTCGGGCACCATGACGATGAGCGCGGCGAGGCCGACAACGATGGCCAATGCCCACAGCACCAGCCAGAGCAGGATCACCTGCAGCCGACGCGGCAGCCGGAACGGTGAGCGCAGCAGCAGCGCCGCGACCCAGGCGGTCACCACGTCCAGCGGGTTATCGTCCATGATGTCGGCATAGTAGAACTCGTAGAAGTCGGTCCGCTTGCTGCCGTTCCTGGGGTGGGTGGTGATGCGGCGGAGTTCCGCCGAGCCCGTAGCCGGATCCGGCACCATCGAGGTGAGGTTTTCGGCGCTCTTGACCTGCGCTCCGGCAAAGGCCGGGTCGCGGGTGTAGACCGTATCAACAAAGTCCCCGATGGTCTCGAGCGGCACCTGCTCACCCATACCGTGGATGATGATGACGGCCTGCTTGGGTGACGTTGCACGCTCGCCCTCCCCCCTGCGAGGTGCCGCTGCGCGGCCACTCTGCCGCTTCGGACTCGCCGTGACTTTCGTCGCCGTTCCTGACCTTGCCATTGCTTCCCCCGCACCGTCGCAGGGAAAAGACTAGTCGCAATACGGGGCAGCGTCCACTTGGCGGAGGTAAGTAGGATATCTGATCAATTTTGCCTGAAACTGAGTCCTCCGGCATTCAATACAGTATCGGCCGACCTCCAACTGACGCCATGGGTAGCGTGAAAGAGCGAACCGTTCGTGCAGTGCGCCACTCGACCCGAGGTGGGTGGAAGGGCGTCGAAGCTGGGGCTGCACGTCAACTTGCGCGCGACAGCTGCAGGCTCAGTTTCGGGGCGATCAGCCATGAGATCGGGGCGGCGAGGACGAAGCTCGCGACGATGACGGCGACCAGCAGGGTCGGGGTGTTCTCGGGGGCGAGGCTGAGCACGGCGGCCGCGCCGGCGCCGAACAGCACGGCATTGACCATCGGGTAGACGATTGCAGCGAGGGTGAAGCGCTTGGACATTCGGATCCTCCTTGATCTCGAAGGAAGAATGTCGTGCCGCCCGGAACGTTCCGGCGGCGATGCCGCTCAGCCGCCGCGATACCGCAGGCCGTCTACCGCTGGCGGCCGAGGCGGCCTGTCCCTGACGCACATGGCGCTGACCTTCGTCATGGCGCATCCGGGCGTCACCTCGGCCATCCTGGGGCCGCGCACCATGGGTCGTCTCCGATCTCCTTCAGTCGTCGAAATCATATTGCGATATTTTCTTATTGTTATATAATAATTTCATTCATCGCCGATCTCGTCTCCGCAAGAGTGAAATCGATGGAGGAGATTGACCCGACAGTCGCCTCGTGGGGACTCGACCGGCGAGGCCGGCCGCTTCGTCGAACAGTCGTTGGAAGGAAGGCGTGACATTGAAACTGGGTACGGGAATTAAGCGAGGTGTTCTTGTGACCGCCGTCTTCGGCGCTCTGCTGGCAGGGTGCTCGCCGCAGGCAATGTATGAGGCAGGTCGTGCGTGGCGCGTGAGCCTGTGCAAGGGGACCGACGCGGAGATCGAATGCCGCAAGGAAGCGACCCGACCCTATGCCGAGACGGTGCGGACCGACTGAAGCGAACCGTGCAGCAGCGGCCGACCGCCGTTCGCGTCGCCTTCGACAAGGGCTACCCGGCAACGGGCGGCCCTTGCACGCAGGCACTGCCTAGAGCAACACGCTCCACAACACGCTGCCGGCCATGAACAGGATGGCAAGCGAGCCGGGAGTCCACAGGGCGGCGCGGATGTCGTGGATCTGGCCTGTCAGGTAGGCAGCGAAGTGCAAGAGGCGCGTGATGACGTAGCCGTAGAACAGCACCTGCGCGAGCAGCAGTGGCGGCGAGGTGGCGACATAGAGCAGCCCCGCGATGAAGAAATACGGCAGGTTCTCAAGATCGTTCTGCTGGATGCGGCGGATGCGCTCGACCCGATCGTTGGGTGCCAGTTGGTTGTCGTGCGGCTTGGGATTGAGGGCGGTCTGCCTGGCATCCTCCGGATTCCGGAAGCCGCCATTCTCCTGCACCATCCGGACGACGGTGAGCCAGGACATGGCGACGCCCTTGATGAGCATCAGCGCAGCGGCGACGGCGTAGGCGACGAATACTGGATTGGTCAGGCTGAACTGGTCCACGTCATACCCCTGATCTGATGCCCGATGGGCGTTTCGTACTATGATCCAGTTTTTAGACCGTTGTTCGAAAAAGTCAATCCATAGACATTTTACTTTGCTTTGGGTAGATTCCTTCTACCGTCGCAGCCACTGGACCCGAGCATGACAGCAGCGGACAGGGAGACCGCGCCCAAGCCCGAAATCACCACGCGCAGCGCACGGCAGCAGCGCCGCCGCGAGCGTTCGCGCGAGGAAATCCTCGAGGCGGCCCGCACGGTTCTGCTGCAGAAGGGGCTGGCCGGGATGACGCTGGATGCCGTCGCCCGTGAGGCAGGCATGTCCAAGACCGGGCTCTATTATTACTTCGCCTCCAAGGACGCCTTGGCCTTCGAACTGGTGTTTTCGGCACTCGAAGGACACGCCCATGCCGTGAACACGGCAGTGGAGAAGAGTGACGACGGCGCATCGGCGCTGGGGGCGATCATCCGCGAGACGGTGACCAGCTTCGCGCCGAACATGGACGACTTCCGCCTCGCCTTCATGCTGGGACAGGTGACCACTTCGGGCGGCGTGGACATTTCCGACGAGCAGTTTGCCCGCATTCGCCCGCTCAACGACCTGATGCTCGGCCGCGCCAGCAAGCTGCTGGCCGGGGCGCAGGACGGAAAGGCAGCCGGGGTCGAGCCGCGACTGCTGGCCTTCTTGGCCTATCTGTCGGCCATTGGCCTGCTGACCATGAAGGGCATGGTGGAAAGCCAGGGCGACCCGCTGCGCTATTCCGACGAGCAGCTGATCGAGGCCCTGGCGAAGGTGTTTGCCAAAGCGGCGAAGGGGTAGCAGAGCGCCAAGCGGCCCTGCCCTTCCCCCTCAGTGCCCCAGCGCCTTGACGATGTCTTCGGTGACCTTCTTGGCGTCGCCGAACAGCATCATGGTGTTGTCGCGGAAGAACAGCTCGTTCTGGACGCCGGCATAGCCCGCCGCCATGCCGCGCTTGATGAACAGCACGGTGCCGGCATCTTCGACATTGAGCACCGGCATGCCGTAGATCGGCGAGGTCTTGTCGGTCTTGGCGGCCGGGTTGGTCACGTCATTGGCGCCGATGACGAAGGCAACATCGGTGCCCTTGAACTCGGAATTGATGTCCTCGAGCTCGAACACTTCGTCATAGGGAACGTTGGCTTCGGCGAGTAGCACGTTCATGTGGCCGGGCATGCGGCCGGCCACCGGATGGATGGCGTATTTCACCTCGACGCCAGCAGCCTTCAGCTGATCCGCCATCTCACGCAGCGCGTGCTGGGCCTGGGCGACGGCCATGCCGTAGCCGGGGACGATGATGACCTTGGACGCATTCTTCATCAGGTATGCGGCGTCGTCGGCAGCGCCCTGCTTGACCGGCCGCGTCTCTTCCTCTCCCGAGCCGGCCGCGGCGGAGTCGCCACCGAAGCCGCCGAGGATCACGGAGATGAAGCTGCGGTTCATCGCCTTGCACATGATGTAGCTGAGGATGGCGCCCGAGGAGCCCACCAGCGCGCCGGTGATGATCAGCGCGGTATTGCCCAAGGTGAAGCCGATGCCCGCCGCCGCCCAACCCGAGTAGGAGTTGAGCATGGAAACCACCACCGGCATATCGGCGCCGCCGATCGGGATGATCATCAGCCCGCCAAGCACCAGCGCCAGAATGGTGATGGCCCAGAACCAGAGCGGATCGGCGGAAACGAAGAACAGCGCGATCAGCACCACCAGCACCACGCCGAGCGCAATGTGGATCAGGTGGCGGCTGGGCAGCAGGATCGGCTTGCCGCTCATGTTGCCGTTGAGCTTGGCGAAGGCGATGACCGAGCCGGTGAAGGTGAAGGCGCCGATGGCGGCGCCAAGGCTCATTTCGATGAGACTTTGCGGGTGGATAGCGCCATGCGTGCCGATGCCGAAGCTTTCGGGAGCATAGAGCGCGGCGGCGGCAACGAACACCGCGGCGAGGCCCACCAGCGAGTGGAAGGCGGCGACCAGCTGCGGCATGTCGGTCATCTTGACCTGGCGCGCCATCACCGCGCCGATGACGCCGCCAATGCCGATGCCGCCGATGATCAGGGCCCAGCTGAGGAGGTCGGAAGGACCCGCGACGGCCAGCGTGGTGAGGACGGCGAGCGCCATGCCCACCATGCCGAAATTATTGCCCTGTCGCGCGGTGGCCGGGCTGGACAGCCCACGCAGCGCGAGGATGAACAGGACACCCGCAGCAAGATAGGCGAGCGCGGCGATATCTGCGGAGATCATGGGCTGGCCGCCTCCTCGGGCAGGGTATTGAAATCGATTTCGGCGAGTGCCGGGTAGAGTTGCCGCAGCACGTCGACCTGCTCGGCATTGTCGAGGGACACGAGGTACCAGGTATCGCCATCAAGCAGGCCGAGCGTCTGGCTGGTGGCGGTAACAACGCCGTCCTCGCCGCCAAGGTCGACCTTGATACGGGTCGGCAGCGTGACGAAGGCCAGCTGCTCGGGCAGGATCACCAGCCGTTCCGGCTCATAGGCCAGTTCGACCGCGAGCAGCGTCACCTGGCCGAAGGTACGCTCCAGTTGCGCCTGACCGGCCGAGACGACTTCGGCGACGGTGACATTGTGCTTGGCGGCGACATGTTCGACAACTTTCGGCGGCACCACCGCCAGCGCCGCCGCCATGTCGGTGGTCATCAGCGCGACCTCGAAGCTGTCGATGCGCTCGGCCAACCCCGCCTCCTGTGCGGGCGACAGCGCCGCAGCCTGGGCCAAGGGCGTCAGGGCGAAGGCAAACAGCAGGGTGGCGACACCGCGCTGAGCGGTCGTCCACAGGCCCGCGATTCTTGCTGACTCGATCACGTGCCGCTGGTCCTCTTGCCGTTGAGGCGGGCCGCGGCGCGGCGGAAGTCATCGAGCGCCTGCGCATCGGTCGGAGAGCCGGGCAGCTTTGGCCACGGTTCGTCGAAACGGCCGAGGAGGCGCTGCGCATGGGCGCGCAGCATGTCGTCGTCATTATCGTCCGGCGCACGCAGAGACGGATCAGGCGAATAGGCATCGACCTCGTAGAACATCAGGTCGACGGCATAAGGCACCGTCTCACCGGCTTCGACCGCGGCACGATGGGCATCGAGAAAGGCGCGCTCGAAATCCGGAGCAGCGAGGCGGACCTCGGCGAAATCCTCCAGCAATCGGCGCCAATCGTCGATGCTCAAGACCTTCACCTCGCGGCCTCGCCACGTGCCGTGAGAAACAGGCCGGCGGCGACCAGTATGGCGGCGACCAGGAAGCAGACGCCACCGGCGATGAGATGGGTCGCGGCGCTGTTCAGGCCCGACGCCTGCGTGGCGTTGGCCAGCATGACCAAGCCGGCCGGAACCGCGATCATCGCCAGACCGTAGAGCCGGCCAGAGATGGGTCGCATGGCCTGGCGCGCCAGGAACCATGTGGCGAGGAACAGCGCAAAGCCGAGGCCGGCGGCGAGATAGAACAGCGCAGTGGCGAGTTCACTCATGGCGTCACCTGCTCCGTGACGGGCTCCATGACGGGCGCGGCGAACTCGACATCGACGAACGCCGGATAGACCTTGCGCAACACCTCGACCTGCGCCGGATCATCGACCGACATCAGGTACCAGGTACCGTCGTCCATCAGGGCGAGGGTTTGGGTGGACGAGCGCAGCTTTGCCGCCTCGCCAAGCACCATGACGGTCTCGGTGGGGATCATCACATACTTGGAGCCGTCGGCGAAATCTGCGACTTCGGCAGCGGCGAGATCCATGCTGAACGATTCGAGCGTGATGGATTTGAGCGCCTCGTCGATCTGCTCCTGCGCGGAGGCGATGAGGGCTTCGGTGGTGACGCCGTGGTCGCTCGCGATCTGATCAAGCACCGCAGGCGGAATGACGCCCAGGATTCCGGCCATGTCGCTGACGCGCATCGCGGCATCGAAGCTGGCGACGCGCGCTTCGAGACCAGCCTGCTGGTCTGCCGTCAGTTCCGCGGCATTGGCCGGACCGGCGAGCGCCGCAGCCAGGGCAAGTGCGGTGACGAGGCGAGTGAAGATGGCCATCAGTGACCGCCCGTCGCTTTGGCCGGGGCATCCTTCTTCTTGTACATCGCCAGCATGCGCTGGGTGACAAGGAAGCCGCCGAAAATGTTCACGCTGGCAAGGATCAGCGCGAAAAAGCCGAAGATCTTCGAGGCCCAGTTGACCTCGCCCACCTGGGTGACGCCAACCGCGAGCAGCGCGCCGACGACGATGACCGAACTGATGGCGTTGGTGACGCTCATCAGCGGCGTGTGCAGTGCCGGGGTCACCGACCAGATGACGAAATAGCCAACGAAGATCGCCAGAACGAAGATCGACAGCTGGAAGACGAAGGGATCGATCGCACCCATCTATTTGGTCTCCTTGGCGGCAGGCTTGCGGACGGCTTTGGGTTTCGACGCAGGCTTAGTTGCAGGCTTGGACGCCGTCTCGGATGCCGCTTTGGGTTTGACGGCAGCCGGGGCAGCGGTCTTGGGTGCGGACTTGCTGGCGGCACCGGACTTTGCCGGAGCGGCAGGCTTCGGCTTGGCGACGGCGGCCTTCGGCTTGCCGGCCGGAGCGTCGGCCGCGACGGCGGCAGTCTTCCGCGGCTTGGCGGCGACCGGCAAGTCCAGCGACGGAGCCGCAGCGGCGGCGGGCAGCTTGATATTGGGATGGACGATGGCGCCATCGCGGGTCAAAACGGTCGCCTTGACCAGTTCGTCGTCCCAATTGATCGCGAAGGCCTTGGTCTTCTTGTCGAAGAAGATCTCGAGGAAGGCGACGAGATTGCGCGCATAGAGCTGGCTGGCCGAGGTGGCGAGCCGGCCGGCGACATTGGTATGGCCGATGATGGTCACGCCATTGGCCGTGGTGACCACCTTGCCCGGCTCGGTGAGCGCGACATTGCCGCCGCGCTCGGCCGCGAGATCGACGATGACCGAGCCCGGCGCCATGGATTCGACCATGGCCTTGCTGACCAGCGCTGGGGCTGGGCGGCCGGGGATCAGGGCCGTGGTGATGACGATATCCTGCTTGGCGATGTGGCCGGCGACCAGTTCGGCCTGCGCCGCCTTCTCGGTATCGGTCAGCTCGCGGGCATAGCCGCCGGTGCCGGAAGCGTCCTTCAAGGCATCGGTCATGATGAACTTGGCGCCGAGCGATTCCACCTGCTCGCCGGCAGCGGCGCGCACATCGGTGGCGGTGACCACAGCACCGAGACGGCGGGCGGTGGCAATGGCCTGCAGCCCGGCAACGCCCGCGCCCATGACGAAGACCTTGGCGGGACGGACCGTACCCGCCGCCGTCATCATCATCGGCATGGCGCGCTCGAATTGCGCGGCGGCATCGATGACGGCCTGATAGCCGGCGAGATTGGCCTGACTGGAGAGAATATCCATCACCTGCGCGCGGGTGATGCGCGGCATGAATTCCATGGCGACGGCGGTGACGCCGGCCTGGGCGAGGGACTGGATCTCGGCCTCGTGGCCATAGGGATCGAGCGCGCCGATGACCAGCGCGCCGGCAGCGGCGCCCTTGAGCTGTGCGGCCGTGGGGCGGCGGACGCCGAGCACGATGGCTGCGTCCTTGACCATTGCGGCAGTCGAAGTGGCGAGGCTGGCGCCGGCCGTGACGTAATCGGCATCGGGGAAACGGGCCAGCGCACCGGCGCCGGCCTCGATCACCACTTCGGCGCCGAGGCCAACGAGCTTGGCGACGGTTTCAGGCGTCGCGGCGACTCGGGTTTCGCCCTCGACCTGCTCGCGCAGCACGGCGATCTTCATAGGCGTCTCCTCCACGCTCCCACTGGAGCGTCGGCGACGCCCCGGGCGCTACCGTTTTCTTATTCAGGCGGCCTTGCCGCTCTTGCTGCTCCGGCCCATCACCGCGCCGGCGATGGGGACAACGACCATCAGCACCAGCAGCACCAGGCCGAGGATCGGTTGATGCCCCTCGATGAAGGCGTAGAGCGCGAGAACGAGGAACACCATCGAGACGATGCCCCACTTCACCATGCCGAGGAACAGCTCGTAAGTGGCTTCATGCTGCGGATAATCCATCTCGGGCACGGCCTGTGCGGCAGCGGTGGATTGGGTGGTTTTCTTGGCCATGTCGTTCTCGCTCAGTTCGGATCGGTCTCTTCGAGTTCGCCGATGAGACGTTCGATCATCGACAGCCCGAGAGACCAGAATTGCGGGTCGCGTGCATCGAGCCCGAAAGGCTTCAGCAGCTCGGAATGATGTTTGCTTCCCCCGGCCCTGAGGAGCTCAAGATAGCGCTCCGCAAAGCCCTCATGCGACTTCTCATACTGTGCGTAGAGGGAGTTCACAAGACAGTCGCCGAACGCGTAGGCGTAGACGTAGAACGGCGAGTGGATGAAGTGCGGGATATAGGCCCAGAAGATGTCGTAGCCTTCGTTGAGCTCGATGGACGGACCGAGACTTTCGCGACCGATTTCCAGCCAGATCGCGTTCAGATCCTCGGTGGTGAGTTCGCCTTCCTTGCGCCGCGTGTGGACCTCGCGCTCGAAGGTGTAGAAGGCGATCTGCCGCACCACGGTGTTGAGCATGTCCTCGACCTTGCTTGAGAGCATGGCGAAGCGCTGCTTCGGATCTGTGGTCTTCGCCAGCATCGAGCGGAAGGTCAGCATCTCGCCGAACACCGAGGCGGTTTCGGCGAGCGTCAGCGGCGTCGGCGCCATCAGCGCCCCCTGCCCGGCTGCCAGCACCTGGTGAACACCATGACCGAGCTCGTGCGCGAGCGTCATCACATCACGGGCTTTGCCGAGATAATTGAGCATCAGATAGGGATGCGCCGACGGGACCGTGGGATGCGCGAACGCGCCGGGTGACTTGCCGGCCTGGGTCGGCGCATCGATCCAGCCCTTTTCGAAGAAGGGCTTGGCGATCTCGACCAGCTCCGGCGAGAAGGCGCCATAGGCCTCGAGCACCGTGTCGGTGGCACTCTTCCAGTCATAGATGCGGTCGTCGGCGGTGGGGAGCGGCGCGTTGCGGTCCCAGGCGTTGAGCTTCTCCTTGCCGAACCACTTGGCCTTCATCGCGTAATAACGGTGGCTAAGCCGCGGATAGGCCTCGCGCACGGCAGTCTGAAGCGCATCCACCACCTCGCGCTCGACGGAGTTTTCGAGGTGGCGGCTGTCGGCGATGTCCTTGAAGCCGTGCCAGCGGTCGGAAATTTCCTTGTCCTTGGCGAGGACATTGGTGATGTGCGTGAACAGCTTCTCGTTGTCGTGGAGGGTCTTCGACAGCGCGTGGAACCCCGCCTCGCGCTTGGTCTCGTCGCGGTCGGAGAGGAGGTTGAGCACGCTTTCGAGATTGAGATCCTCGCCATCGACGACGAACTTGAGGCTCGCCATGGTCTCGTCGAACAGCCGGTTCCAGGCCTGCGCGCCGGTGACCGACTTTTCGTGGAACAGCTCCTCGGTGCGATCGTCGAGCTGATAGGGCTTGGCCTTGCGCAGCTCATCGAACCACGGGCGGTAGCGGGCGAGCTCGGCGCTGCCGGAAAAGGCGGCTTCGAGCGCCGCCTCGTCGATGCGGTTGAGCTCGAGGCCGAAAAAGATCAGGCCGGTGGAGAGATCGGTCAGCGCCTGGCTGGTGTCACCGAGGAATTTCACCCGCGCCCCATCCTGAGTGAAGCGCACATATTGCAGGAACGCGTAGGAGCCGAGCCGGCCGGTGAGGTCGCTCAGCGCCTCGTAGCGTTTGATCGCTTCGACCAGCTTGCCCTCGGCGGTGAGCGTCGCGAGCTTGCCCTTGTAGTCGGTCTCGAAGGCCTTGGCCTCGGCCCGCGCCTTGGCGAGATCGAGCTTGAGCTGGTTCGAGTCGTTGCCCGGATACAGGTCGTCGAGGTTCCACTGCGGCAGCTTGCCGAACTGGTTGTGGCCCTTCTGGGCAGCGGTCTCGGCGGCACGCGGCAGGTTGCGCAAATCCATATCTCACCTCGGCGGAAATCAGCGGGGCGGACCTTAGCCACCATGGGCCGGGATGTGAAGCGCGCCCGTTGGCGCAGGGGGCGGGCCGTGGTAAAGTTTGCAGATGAACAAGCATGTTGCCGCCAAACATGTCCTGCCGCCCGATCTAGAGGTTCGCCTCTCGACGGTGGCCGAGCGGCTGCAACGAACTCCCGACGAGATCATCGAGCTGGCGGTCAGCCACTATCTCTCTCAAGTCGAGACCCCTGAAGAGTTCTCAGCCGAAGTCGACCGCCGCAGGGAAGAGTTCGATCGCACCGGGCTGCATGTCACTCAGGAAGAAGCGTCGGAATGGCTGCGTCGCCTCGCGCGTGGCGATAACGTCCCCCGGCCCAAGGCCCACACCTGATCGATGCCGCGCGTCAGTTGGACGGACGCGGGCCTGCAGGATGTTGAGCGCCTGCATGGCTTTCTGGCCGACCACAACGTGAACGCCGCTGCTGCTGCGGTTCATTCGATCTTCGCCGGTACAGAGCGCCTGGCCCTCTTCCCCGAGAGCGGCCGCGTAGCTGAGGGGAGACCTTCGGACGAGCGGGAGTTGCTCGTCTCATTCGGCGCTGGCGGATACATCGTACTGTATCGCGTTCTCCCCGACGGCGCACTTATCCTCGCCGTCCGCCACATGCGCGAGCTCCGCTACTGACAAGAATTCCTTAGCCTTAATCGCCGCTTAACCCCCTCGAACCATTCTGCTTCAAAACGGCACAGCACGATTCGACCACACGGTCGGCATCGCGGCGTGTCAGGCCGTTCAAGCGTTCTGGGGGAACATGACTCGCGTTCTGATTGTGGATGACGACCTAGTGCAACTGCGCCTCACCTCGGAGGTGACGCAGCGCGCCGGCTTTGCGACACTGACCGCCACCAATGGCAAGCAGGCGCTGGAGCTGTTGCGGGCCGACCACGGCATTGCGGTCATCGTGCTCGACCTGGTGATGCCCGATCTCGACGGCATGGCGGTGATGGAAACGATGCGGCGCGAGGGCATGACGACGCCGGTGATCGTGCAGACGGCGCATTCGTCGCTCGAAACCGTGGTCAGCGCCATGCGGCAGGGCGCGACCGATTTCTTCGTCAAGCCCGTTGCGCCCGAGCGGCTGATGATCTCGCTGCGCAACGCGCTGAAGCTGGGCGAACTCGAGACCGCCGTGCGCCTCGACCGCGGCCGTCATGCCGGAACGCTCGGCGTCGCCGACATCATCACCCGTGCGCCGGCCATGGACCGGGTGCTGTCGCTTTGCCGCAAGGCTGCCAAGAGCACCATTCCCGTGCTGATCGAAGGCGAGACCGGCGTCGGCAAGGAAATGATCGCCCGGGCGATTCAGGGCGAGGGCGACCGGGTCGGAAAGCCCTTCATCACCGTCAACTGCGGCGCCATCCCGCATGACCTGGTCGAGTCGACGCTGTTCGGACACAAGAAGGGCGCCTTCACCGGCGCCATCGCCGACCATGCCGGCAAGTTTGCCGAAGCTCATGGCGGCACGATCTTTCTCGACGAGGTCGGTGAGCTGTCCCTCGAAACGCAGGTCAAGCTGCTGCGGGTAATCCAGGAAGGCGAGATCGAGCCGGTCGGCGGCGATCGGTCGGTCAAGGTCAATGTCCGGATCATTTCGGCGACCAACCGCCGGCTACTGAACCTCGCGCGCGCCGGGACCTTCCGAGAAGACCTCTACTACCGGCTCAACGTGTTTCCGATCTACGTGCCGCCGCTGCGCGACCGGACGGAGGACATTGCGCCGCTGGCCCGCCATTTCGTCGCCCGGCTGTCCGCCGAGGCCAGCAAGCGCGTCACCGGTATTTCGGAGGCGGCGATGGCCCTGCTCCGCCGCCATGACTGGCCCGGCAATGTCCGGCAGCTGGAGAACGCCATCTACCGTGCGGTGGTGCTGTGCGAGGGCTCGACGCTCGAGCCGATCGACTTTCCGCAGATCGTCGCCAATGAGGGCGGACGCAGTGAGGTGCTGCGGTTGCCGATGGGGCCGCTTTCAGGTCCGGTTCATATCGACGATGCCAGTCTCGTTGTGCAGCGGCCCTCGAGCCCGGCAGCGCCGCCGGATCGTTTTCTGGGCAAGGACGGAGAAGTGGCCGCGCTGGCCGATGTCGAGCGCGATCTCATCGCCTTCGCCCTGACCCAGTACGGCTATCGCATGTCGCGGGTGGCGAGGGCCCTGGGGATTGGGCGGTCGACATTGTACCGGAAGCTCCGGGACTATGGGCTCGACGGCGGCCTGGAGAGTGATGCCGCCTGAAGGATCAGACGTGAGGCCGTTGCGGTAAATCCACAGCTTCCCCTCACAAAATCGCGAGCAATTGTCAGCGTTAAACAATGTGGGCTAAGCAAAACCGATACCTTGGCGAAATGCGTCCGCCCTCCCCGGACAGCTGCGCCAATTCGACCGGCCCGCAAGGCATGGAGCACAGGATGTCGCGACTCAATTCGGCGCTGCTCGGTGGCAGCCTTGCCGCCCTGATGATGCTGGCGCCGGCCGGAGCGTCCGCCCAGGAAGTTGTGACGGTCGCCGGAGTCGAGGCGACGCGGGTGGTGATCGCCCCGCCGCGCAGCGAGTTGGCGCGCATCATCAAATCCGGCCTGGCGGCGGCCTATTTTGCCGCAGAGAAGGGCTCGCGCGCCTACGACCGGGCCCAGAAGCTCTACTATTTCTATGGTGCGCGGCATTTCGAGCCGCTGTGGCTGAGCAGCGACGACGCCGGCAAGGTGTCCTTCTCGCCCAAGGCCGAGGCGATCCTGGACGTGTTCCGCACCGCCGAGCGCGAAGGCTTCCGCCCGACCGACTATCTGACGCCGGACCTGGATGTCGCGGCCGCCGGCACCGACCCGACCAAGCTCGCGGCTCTCGAGACGGCGTTCTCGGCCGCGGTAACCCGCTACGCGCAGGACGCCTATGGCGGCCGCGTGAAGCCGACCGACGTGATCAGCACCTGGACGATTGCGCCCAAGCGGCTGAACGATGCCGAATTCCTGGTGAAGCTCGCTGCCAGCGACACGCCGGATGCGGTGCTACGCGACCTGTCGCCGAAGCATCGCGAGTTCCTGGGTCTGAAAGCGGCGCTGGCGAAGTTCTACGACGGCTCGGTGATCGACGCCGCGGTGACCATTCCCGAAGGCGCCCTGCTGAAGCCCGGCATGCAGGACGAACGCGTGACGCTGCTGCGCCAGCGGCTGGACGTACCCGAGCCCGAGATCCCGGAAACCGCCGGGGCCGAGGCCGCGGCCGATATCAATTACGACGAAGCGCTGGTGGCCGCAGTCAAGGATTTCCAGGAGAGCCTGGGGCTGAACGCCGACGGCGTCATCGGGCCGGCGACGGTCGCGGCGCTGAATGGCGGTTCGGCCACCACCAAGGAAGACATCATCGCCAACATGGAGCGCTGGCGCTGGGAGCCCGAAGAGTTCGGCGACTTCCAGGTGACGGTGAACATCCCCGAGTTCCGCCTGTGGATCATGAACAAGGACGAGGTGCACTATACGACGCGCGTCGTCGTGGGCACGCCCAAGCACCAGACGCCGGTGTTCAACGACGAGATCGAGCACATCGTCGTCAACCCCTACTGGAACGTGCCGGCCTCCATCGCCCAGAACGAGATCCGCCCGAACCTTCTGGCCAATCCGGGCTATCTCGCCAGCCAGAACATGGAAATGCTCTATGGCGGCAAGGTGGTGAACGCCTCGACGATCGACTGGTCGCAGACCAATATCCGCAGCTTCCACATCCGGCAGCGGCCGGGCGCGCGCAATGCGCTGGGCCAGGTGAAGTTCCTGTTCCCCAACCAGCACGACGTCTATCTGCACGACACGCCGTCCAAGTCGCTCTTCGCCCGCTCCTACCGCGCCTATAGCCACGGTTGCGTGCGCGTCGAAAACCCGATGGACTTCGCGGACGCGCTCCTCGCCATCGAGCCCGACATGAACGGCGCGGCGCTGCAGGCGATGTTCGGCGACAAGGAACGCTGGGTGAACCTGAAGAACCACATCCCGGTCCACATCTCGTATTTCACGCTGCGCGTCGACGAGAATGGTCAGATCCGCTCCTATGGCGATGTCTACGGCGCCAACCAGCGGTTGATTGAACTGCTGAACAGCTAGCCGCGACCAGGGCCAGGGGCTAGACTCAAGCGTCGCCGTTTGTGGACGGAGCGCTGGAGGTGCAGAGCTGCGAGTCGCGCGCAGAATGCCGGCTGCGTTTAAGCCAGCATTTACTTGTGCTTAGGATTTCGGCCTTGGTTCGGCCGCGTTTTCTACCTAGATAGAGTGTGGTGGGAGCGACCGTCGGGGGCGGCGGTCGTGCCGGTTAGCGTTAACAGACTCTCATCGTCTTCGCGCTAGACTGGCTTCCATGTCGGATCATCTACGGGCAGTTCGGGGCGTGTTGGGGAACTTCACCGGTCTATTGCGGAACCTGTCGCGGCTGATGCTGGCTGCGCTCGTTGCCATCGCGACGCTGGCTCCGCCTGCGGTGTTGCCCGCCTATGCTGCCGGTGAAGAGCGCACGCTCTACCTCCACCACACCCATACCGGCCAGACCGGGAAATTCACCTTCAAGCGCAACGGCAAATACGACGCCAAGGTGCTGAAGGAGCTCAACGTGTTCCTCGCCGACTGGCGCACCAAGGAACCGACCAACATGGACCCCGCGCTGTTCGACCTGCTCTGGTCGGTCTATCGCGAGGTCGGCGGCAAGCAGCCGATCAACATCGTCTCGTCCTACCGCTCGCCCAAGACCAACGCCATGCTGCGCAAGGCCTCCTCCGGGGTGGCCGAGAACTCCCAGCATATGCGCGGCAAGGCCATGGACTTCTTCATTCCGGGCATCAACCTGTCGACGCTGCGCGCGGTGGCCATGAAGCATCAGGTCGGCGGCGTCGGCTATTACCCCACTTCGGGCAGCCCGTTCGTCCATCTCGACACCGGCAGCGTGCGCGCCTGGCCGCGCATGACCCGTGCGCAGCTGAAAAAGGTCTTCCCGGACGGCAAGACGCTGCACCTGCCCACCGACGGCAAGCCGCTTTCGTCCGAAGGCCGCGCCTACGCACAGGCGCAGTGGACCAAGTGCCACGCCGTGCCCTGCGATGGCCGCGTGACCTTCGACACCAATCCCGGGATCATGGTGGCGGAAGCCGATGGCGGCATCGCCCCGGTTCCTGCCAAGAAGCCCGACCGCAGCTCGACGGGCGAGGCCACCATGTTGCTGGCGTCGGCCCAGGAGCCAACGCAGCGCCAGGTGACCAGCGTGGTCGCCGCTCCGCTGCCGCTGGCTCGCCCGGCCAAGCTTTATGCAGATGAAACGACCGCCGTCGCCGCGCTATCGTCCGAAAGCGGCGAACTGGCCCCGATCCCGCTGGCCAAGCCACCGCGCATCCAGCTGGCGACCCGCGCCCCGCTCGGCAACCAGACCGGCGAGACGGCACTGGCCGCGCTGGCCGCCCTCAATGACTCCGGCGTGTCGCAGGCCGATGCCGACAAGCTCGACGACATGATCACTGCCTATGCCGCGACCGATGTCGACCCGGGCGCACAGCTGGCGCTGAAGATGATCATCGATCGCGAGACCACCGCTTCGCTGCCGGCCCTACCGGCGACCAAGAGCGATATCCTCGCCGCCGGCAAGATGCAGGTCGCCTCGTTTGCCGGTGCGCCGAAATCGACACCGCCGGCCGCAATCGCCCCGGCGACCGGCGCCGACATGTTCGCAGGCACTTTCGCTGCGCTCGAAGCCACGGCGGCGCCGCGCGACATGGCGGAGGCCCTCGCCGGCTTTGCACTCGACCGCCAGCCGATGGCGTCGCTCGAAAGGCGCGATACCGAGCTGGTGGCGCCCGAGCTCGACCACGTCAACGTGACGCTGGTGCAGCCGGTGCTGATGGCGACGGCCTTCTGGGCCGAAATGTCGGATGCGGAGGGCTATCTCGAAAAGGCCACCGAACTCGGCCCGCTGACCGGCAGCATGGGCTTTGTGGCGCCCGACGCCGCCGTGCCTGCCTATGACCGCTTCGTCACCGACGTGCCTGTGCTGGTGAGCGCGCTTTAGCCGCTGGTGAAACGATTGTCGGCGCCTCGCCACAATTGCAATGCGCGTCCGGTTTAACTAAGTCTGACTGAGACTTCGTGCCCGTTGTGGCAACTGGACGGCATTGTTTGGAAAAGCCCCGCACCCCCCTGCTCGATACGGTCGCCTCGCCGGCCGACCTCAAGGCGTTGACGCGTGACGAGTTGTATCAGCTTGCCGGAGAATTGCGCGCCGAAGTGATCGACGCCGTGTCGGTGACCGGCGGACATCTGGGCGCCGGGCTCGGCGTCGTCGAATTGACGGTGGCCATCCATGCCGTGTTCGACACGCCCGACGACCGGCTGATCTGGGATGTCGGCCACCAGGCCTATCCGCACAAGGTGCTGACCGGTCGCCGCGACCGCATTCGCACGCTGCGCCAGAAGGACGGGCTATCGGGCTTCACCCGCCGCGCCGAGAGCCAGTACGATCCGTTCGGTGCCGGGCATTCCTCGACCTCGATTTCCGCCGGGCTCGGCATGGCCGTGGCCTCGGAGCTGAAGGGCGAGCATCGCAACGTGATCGCCGTGATCGGCGACGGCGCCATGTCGGCGGGCATGGCCTATGAGGCGATGAACAATGCCGGCGCGATGGACGCGCGGCTGATCGTCATCCTCAACGACAACGACATGTCGATTGCCCCGCCGACCGGGGCGCTCAGGGCCTATCTCGCCAAGCTCGTCTCCGGCCCAGGCTATCGCGGCTTCCGCGACACCGCCAAATCCATCACCGAGAGAATGCCGCGGGTCATCCACGAAGCGGCGCGCAAGACCGAGGAATTCGCCCGCAGCTTCTTCACCGGCGGCACGCTGTTCGAGGAGCTGGGGTTCTACTATGTCGGCCCGATCGACGGGCACAATTTGGGCGACCTCGTCGACGTGCTCGAGAACGTCAAGGCCGCCGAGCGCGGCCCGATCCTCGTGCATGTGGTGACCAAGAAGGGCAAGGGCTATGGCCCGGCCGAGGACGCCGACGACAAGTACCATGGCGTCAACAAGTTCAACGTCATCACCGGCGCGCAGACCAAGGCGCCCTCGAACGCCCCGAGCTACACCTCGGTGTTTGCGCAGAGCCTGATCGCCGAGGCCGAGGTGGACGAGCGGGTGGTGGCGGTGACCGCCGCCATGCCGGGCGGCACCGGGCTCGACAAGTTTGCCGAGATCTTCCCGAGCCGGACGTTCGATGTCGGCATTGCCGAGCAGCACGCCGTGACCTTCGCCGCCGGCATGGCGACCGAGGGCATGAAGCCGTTCTGCGCCATCTATTCGACCTTCCTGCAGCGCGCCTATGACCAGGTGGTGCACGATGTCTGCGTGCAGAAGCTGCCGGTGCGTTTCGCCATTGACCGGGCCGGCTATGTCGGCGCCGACGGGCCGACCCATGCCGGCAATTATGACGCGGCCTATCTCGGCGCCATCCCCAACATGGTGGTGATGGCCGCCGGCGACGAGGCCGAACTGCGCCACATGGTGGCGACCGCCGCCGCCTATGACGAGGGTCCGATCGCCTTCCGCTATCCGCGCGGCGATGGTCTCGGCGTCGAACTGCCGGCTCGTGGCACGATGCTGGAAATCGGGCGGGGCCGGGTGCTGAAGGAGGGGAGCACGGTGGCGCTCCTGAGCTTCGGCACACGGCTCGGCGAAGTGCTGGCCGCCGCCGAACGGCTCGCCGCCTTCGGGCTGAACCCGACCGTCGCCGACGCACGTTTCATGAAGCCGCTCGACGAAAAGCTCATCCGCCGGCTGGCGCGCGAGCACGAAGTGCTGATCTCGGTGGAAGAAGGCGGCATCGGCGGCTTCGGCAGCCACGTCGCGACCTTCCTTGCAAGCAACGGCCTGCTCGACGGCAAACTGCGCTTCCGTCCGCTGATGATCCCCGATGTGTTCACCGAACAGGCGAGCGTCAACGACATGTATGCCGATGCCGGGTTGGACCGGGCGGGGATTGTCCGCACGGTGCTGGCGACGCTGGGGGTTGAGGCGGCGGAGAGGGTTGTCGGGAAGATTTAGGGGCGGGCGGGGTCGACTGGCCCGGGCTGACGAACGACCAACTTAGGAACTTCGCGACACCACCGCTGCCCACTGAAGAAGCTTCTTCAGCGGAGACAGACGGCGAGGCTTGAGCAGTTCAGCTGTCTCTTTCATCAGTCCGCGGGCCCCCGCAATGCGTTGAGATGTAATGTACTTGCCGTCTGGCATCGCATCCGACAACAGTTGTTCCACAATGTCTAGGAATGATCGTGCGAGGTCTGGGTGGCCGAGATCGTCTGCCTCAAGGACCACCCCGTCCCGCTGCTTAAGCGCCGAACTTCCAAGCATGATCTCTGCAACAATGACTTGCTCACTGGAGGAAATGTGTCGGTGAAGAACTTTGGCGACGTCGAGTAGGTCGTCGAAAGCCGCCCTAGACCCATCGCTGAGGTCGACCATAGCGCTGAACAAGGTCCAACGTGCGGCATCAGGAGCGTCCTGGATTAAGTCGCGGAACCTCTCGAACTCCTCAAGGCGCCACTCCTCCTGAAGCGGTCTGGGGATGTTCAGCTTGCGAAATTCCTCCCAGCGATCAGGATATTCCTTCCACATGTGGTAGCCATTACAACCCATGGCGACATAGAACGCTCGGGCCTTTTCGATTGTGTCTATCGGATCGGTGAATACCTGTTCAGACACACCAACCTCATTTTCTGGTGCTGGCGGACCGGGTGCGGGCCTTCTGCGCTTCGCAGCGCCCCAGCTTTTCGCCTCGCCAGGCCTGACACACCCAACTTGGCTAAGGCCAAGGCAAGTTTAAGCGGCCCAGAGTTCTCGGACAAGTCGCCCTTTGGCCGTCGGGACTTGCATTCGAAAGTAATTTTGGCGCTATTGTTGGCCATGAAAGGCAGCAGCCAAAATACGCAGCGCATCTGGTTGCTGTCTGACCTGCATCAGGAGTTTCTTCGGGACCCGGAGGCAGGCTCCCATCCTCTCACCAGATTTGACCCTGCTATGCACGCGCCCGAGAAATTCGACGTGGTCGTTCTCGCCGGAGACATCGATGTGCCGCTGGCTCGGTCCATCGAGTGGGCCGCAGAGCGGTTCGCCGGCATGCCGGTCGTCTATGTGCCCGGCAACCACGACTACTACAATGCGCCCGGTGACCTGCCACGGACGCTGGATGAATTGCGGGCGGAGGGGATGGAGGCAGCTGCACGGCTCGGCGTGCACTTGCTGCTTGATGCCTCTGCAGAAATCGCCGGAGTCAGGTATCTGGGCGGAACGCTCTGGACCGACTTCAATCTGGGGCCGGGCAACCGCATGGCCCACGTGGCTGAGGCCCGTGGGCGGATGGGGATGAACGACTATCGGGAGATAAAGCGTTGGTCGAGCTCGCACCCCGGCAAGCGAAAACGGCTCCGGCCCGAGGACACCATCGAGGCGCATCAGGTCACACGACGCTATCTGGAAGCCGCGTTGGAAGAGCCATGTGACCAGCCAACTGTCGTTGTGACTCACCACGCGCCACTAGCAGCAAGCATCGATACGGGGCGACGTCTCGGATGGTGTTATGCAAGCGAGATGGATGACCTATTCGGCGAAGACGAGGGACCGGCGCTATGGCTGCACGGGCATATTCATGAGCCTGTCGACTACATGCGCGGCCGCACCAGGGTGGTCAGCAACCCACGGGGCTATGCCTTTGCCGAGAAGCAGCGCAATCGGGCATTCGATCCCAGCTTCGTGATCGAAGTAGCACTCTAGCTCAACGGCGCTCTGTGGCCGACACGAACCCCATCCCCCACCACCCCGGCCCAAGAATCAGCTACCAACCTCCCATGCAGGTTGGCATCGACATGGGTATGGGCGAGGGCGGGCGCGGCACGTTGCTCGACCTCGAGGAACTGCTGGCGACGCGCCTTCTGGTGCAGGGCAATTCCGGCTCGGGGAAGTCGCACTTGTTGCGGCGGCTGCTCGAGCAGAGCGCGAGCCATGTGCAGCAGATCATCATCGACCCCGAGGGCGATTTCACGACGCTCTCGGAGCGCTATGGCCATGTGGTGGTGGATGCCGAGCGCACCGAGGCCGAGCTGACCGGGATTGCCGCGCGGGTGCGCCAGCACCGGGTGTCGGCGGTGCTGAACCTCGAAGGGCTGGATGTCGAGCAGCAGATGCGCGCTGCGGCAGCGTTTCTCGGCGGGATGTTCGATGCCGATCGCGACTATTGGTATCCGGTGCTGGTGGTGGTGGACGAGGCACAGCTGTTTGCGCCGGCGGTGGCCGGGGAAGTCTCCGACGAGGCGCGAAAGCTGTCGCTGGGCGCGATGACGAACCTGATGTGCCGGGGCCGGAAGCGCGGGCTGGCCGGGGTGATCGCGACGCAGCGGCTGGCCAAGTTGGCCAAGAACGTCGCGGCCGAGGCCAGCAATTTCCTGATGGGCCGGACCTTTCTCGATATCGACATGGCGCGGGCCGCAGACCTGCTCGGCATGGAGCGGCGGCAGGCCGAAATGTTCCGGGATTTGGGGCGCGGCAAGTTCATCGCGCTGGGGCCGGCTTTATCGCGGCGGCCGCTGCCGGTGAGCATCGGGCCGGTGGAGACCTCGGCGCGCTCGACCAGCCCGAAACTGATGCCGCTGCCCGAGCCGCAACCCGACAAGCTGGACCTGGTGTTCTCGCTGACGCCCGAAGAGGTGAAGACGCCGCGACGGGCACCGGCGCGCCCGGCGCCGGTGCCGGCGGCGGATCTCCTGGCGCAACTGGCGCGGCCGGCGCCGGAGCCGGTGGCGAGGGAACCCGAGACGGAAGAGACCGCCGCAGAGCGCAGTGCGGCGCTCGACCGGGTGATCGCCGAACTGCTTGGCGACCCCGATGCGGCGTTCCGCTCGGTGGCGGTGCTCTATCAGGATTTCCTGGTGCGCTGCCGCATCCGGCGGCTGCGCGGCGAGACGGTGGCGCTGCCGGCGTTCCGCCGGCGGCTGGCGGTGCTGCGCGCCGGGATCAGCGACGAGATGGCCGAGAACCAGACCTGGCAGGCGGCGCTCGAGCTGTCGCAAAGCCTCGCCGACGATGTGCAGGGCGTGTTCCTGGTGCTGGCGCGGGCCAGCATTGCCGGCGAGCCCTGCCCCTCCGACGCGATGATCGCGCGCGCCTATGGCACGCATTCCACCGGGCGGGCGCGGCGGCTGATCGGCTATTTCGAGGAACGCGGCCTGATCGTCAGCCGCATCGATCCGAGGAAGGGCCGGATCCTGGCGTTTCCGGACCTCGGGACCGAGACGGCGCCGGGCAAGCCCGACGCGCCGGACGTGCTGCCGACGGCGGCGGAATAGCGGCGCGTTTGTCGCGCTTTCGAACCGGAAAAGTCTGCAACTTTTCCTGAAAGCGCTTCAGTTCGCGACCGGCTCGAGCCCAGGGCGCTTGAGCAGCAGCAGTTCGAAATCGCCGAACCAGATCGAGGCCAGGGTGGTGTAGCGCGCGATGATCCCCGCGAACTCGGGATCGCGTTCTGCCCATTCGATCCAGTCGAAGCCATCGCGGGACGTGACGACGATATCGGGCGGCTGGCGCTTGAAATCTTCGCGCAGCCGCGTGCGATCCAGCTCCTCGACTGCCTCGGCCGGCGCGAGAATGGCGCGGTCGGTGACCCCGTCGATCTTCATCCGCCAGGCGCTGAGCGTGTTGATGAGCGCCGGCATCGAGTTGACGTAGTAGCCGCCCACCAGCCGGGTCAGCGGCTCGGCGGCGCGGATCTCGTGGGTGAGGTTGGCAATGTTGAGCCCCTGGCCATAGGGCGCTATCGCTTCGATCAGCGGCACGCGGGACTCGGCCACGCGCGCCACATAGTGCTGCGGCAGGAGCGCGAACACTGCGCTGACGGCGATGGGCAGCCAGCGGTCGAGAGCGCGGGTCTGGGCGCCCTGCCGTTCAACGAAGGCCCCGAGCACGGCAAGGGCCATCAGCACGAAGGCGGGGATCGAGTGGTAGCCGAAGCCTTTGCCCTGCAGCACGAACACCGCGAAATAGGCGACGGCGCCAGCAACGAGGATGACCAGCAGCGGCTGGCCCATGATCTGACGGCGATAGAGCACCGCGCCGATGATGCCGAAAGCAAAGAAGGCGAAGGTGGGCAGGTTGATCATCAACTGCCAGAGCGGGCGACGGTCGACCAGGTAGGCCTGGGCCAACTCGGGCACGATGATCGAGAAATAGGCGGGAAAGAGCAGCATCGTGCCGGCCCAGAAGCCGACAAAGACCAGTGCGGACAGCACGAGTTCGGGCGCGAAGATCGGGCGGAGGCTGCGGCTGTAGAGCGCTGCGGCGGCCGCAGGAACCAGCAACGGCAGGACGAAATGCGGCTTGATCGCCGCGCTGAATCCACCCAGCAGCGCGAGGACAAGCACCATGCCCCAACCGAGGCGCGCGCCCCGGAGGCGGGCGGAAATCGCAACGAGCACCGGTAGCACGGCGAGCAGCGCATATTGCTCGCGCTGCCCGAACTCGATGCCCCAGCCCGCCGCGCCCAGAAGAAAGGCGACCGGCAGGAACATTTCGGGCCGCGACAGGAGCCGATAGCGGGTCACCAGATGCCCCGCAAACGCAGTGCACAGCAGTGCGAAGACCACCGTCTGCACTGTGATCAACGGATCGGGCGACACCCCGAAGAGCCGCCCGACCAGCACCGGCAGCATATAGAGCAGACCCGCCATCGGCGGATTGGTCTCGAAAATCTCGCTATAGAGATGCTGGCCGTCGAGCATGCGCTCACTGACGGTGACCAGCCAGGCGACATCGGGCGCCAGTGGCATGATCAGCTGCCAGATCAGCAGCAGTAACGCTGCGACCGGAGTGACAAGAGACTGCGTCCGCACGGCCGTCGATACTGGCGCGCCGGCCATGTGCGAACTATCGGTGCTTGTCATCAGGTCCTGCTCCGGAGCCGGACCTTAGCCTGCCGAAGATTTCGGCCGGGTAAACGGGCGGCCTCGGAACGAACCGGGCCACCCGAAGCTTCGGCTCAGTCCTGCTCGTCTTCGCGCGGCGCCTGGGCCATGCCGAGAGCGGACATGTAGAGCTCAAGCAGCGCTTCCTGCTCCATGCGCTCGGACTGGTCCTGCTTGCGGATCGAGACGATCTTGCGCAGCACCTTGGTGTCGAAGCCGTTGCCCTTGGCCTCGGCATAGACCTCCTTGATGTCCCCGGCGATGGCCGCCTTTTCCTCTTCGAGCCGCTCGATGCGCTCGATGAAGGCGCGCAGCTGGTCCTGCGCGACGCTGTCTGGAGAAACGGTGTTCATGTGATGGACCTCATTCGTCGGGCCCCTCTTCAACCGCCTCGCGAGGCAGCTTTCAAGCCCAAAGCGACCCAATCCACACCGGCTCCCGCAATTGCGCCGCAAGCGCCGTTTACCGGTTGACAGCGGCAAGGCTCGTGCGCACAACACGGTCGCGCCGCAAACGATTGCGAGCCCCATCGCCGGAACGGACCCATTGCGTTATTTCCCAGGCATTTCTGGGCTGTTGTCGGTCACGCGGATCGCGGCCACGACGGCCCTGCTCATCGGAGCCGCGTTGCCTGCCACCCTTGCGCAGGAGACGCCACCCGCCGCCGAGACGGATGAGGGCAGCCTGCGCATCTGCAACCAGACCGCCAACCCCGTATCGGTCGCGCTCGGATTCCGTGCCGACAAGGGCTGGCAGTCGGAAGGCTGGTGGATCGCCGAGCCGCGCGCCTGCGTGACGGTGTTCCGTGGCGACCTCGAGGCGCGGCGCTACTACTATCTGTTCGCCAGCGACGATATCGGCGGCGGTGTGTGGGACGGCGACGTGTTCATGTGCACGCGCGACGAGACTTTCACGATTTTCGGCGTCGAAGACTGCCTGGCACGCGGCTATGAGCGCACCGGCTTCTTCGAAATCGACACCCAGAACAAAAGCGACTGGACCCTGCAGCTGACCGAAGGGGAAACCGTCACCGACGGCCCCGACGCCGGCGAGGAGGACCTGCCCCTCGGCGACGAGACGGACGCGGGCACGGGGCAACCGGAAGCGCCAACCGACACCGCGCAATAAGGGGCTATTGCCATGAAACATCCAAGACGCGTGAAGATCATCGCCACGCTGGGGCCGGCCTCGAACGAAGAGGCCATGATCGAGAAGCTGGCGCGCGCCGGCGTGGACGTGTTCCGCATCAACATGAGCCATGCCAGCCATGATCTGCTGAAGCAGACCGTGACCCGCATCCGTTCGGTCGAAGAGCGGCTGAAGCAGCCGATCGGCATCCTGGTGGACCTGCAGGGCCCAAAGCTCCGCGTCGGCAAGTTCGCCGAAGGCGCGGTGCAGCTGGCGCAGGGCGCCACCTTCACTCTGGACAGCTCCGATGTGCCGGGCACCGTCGAGCGCGTGCAGCTGCCGCACCCCGAAATCCTCGAAAGCGTTTCGGTGGGAGACCGCCTGCTGCTCGATGACGGCAAGCTTCAGCTCAAGGCCACCCGTGTCGGCGGCGGCTCGATCGAGACCGAAGTGATCTATGGCGGCAAGCTGAGCGACAAGAAGGGCGTAAGCCTGCCCGACACGCTGCTGCCGGTGGGCGCCCTGACCGAGAAGGACCATGCGGACCTGCTCGCTGGGCTCGCCAACGAGGCGGACTGGATTGCGCTGAGCTTCGTGCAGCGCCCCGAAGACATCATCGATGTCAGAAAGATCGTCCAGGGCCGCGCCGGTGTGATGGCCAAGATCGAGAAGCCGCAGGCCGTCGAGCGGCTCGACGAGATCATCAAGCTGTGCGACGCGTTCATGATCGCCCGTGGCGATCTGGGCGTCGAAATGCCGATCGAGACGGTTCCGGGCCTGCAGAAGCGCATGATCCGCGTTGCCCGCCGCTACGGCAAGCCGGTGGTGGTGGCCACCCAGATGCTGGAATCGATGATCACCTCGCCCATGCCGACCCGCGCCGAGGTTTCGGACGTGTCGATTGCGGTGTTCGAAGGCGCCGATGCCATCATGCTCTCGGCCGAAAGCGCCTCGGGTCAGTACCCCGTCGAAGCCGTGTCGATGATGAACAAGGTCGCCATCTCGGTGGAGAACGACGTCAACTATCGCGGCATCATTCGCGCCCAGGCCACAGAGCCCGAAGCGACCGCCGCCGACGCCATCTCGGCCGCGACGCGCCAGGTGGCCGAGACGCTGAACCTCTCCGCCATCGTCACCTACACCTCGTCGGGCTCGACCGCGATCCGCGCGGCCCGCGAGCGGCCCAACAAGCCGATCCTTGCGTTGTCGCCCAATCGTCGCACCGTGCGCCGGCTGGCGATTGTCTGGGGCGTTCATTGTGTCGAGACCGATGACGCGGTGAGCCTTGAGGACATGGTGGATCGCGCCTGCATCATCGCCTACCAGGAGGGCCTTGCCCGCCCAGGCGACCGCATTGCCATCACCGCCGGCATTCCGCTGGGGACGCCCGGCGCCACCAACATGCTGCGCATTGCCTTCGTGCGGCAGGACGGCGCCGGCTCGTCGTAAGGCACGCCCCTGGGCCGGTTCCCGCCGGCCCAGTCACTCGCTTGAACCCACGAGTCACAACATGTCCCAGCTCGACCCCGTCCTCGCCCATATCGATGCCCATCTCGATGAGAGCCTTGAGCGACTGAAGACGCTGGTGCGGATCAAGTCGATTTCGACCGACCCGGCCTTTGCCGGGGAGGTCCGGAAAGCGGCCGACTGGCTGGTCAGCGAGATCGGTGGGCTGGGCTTTGCTGCCGAGGCGCGGGCGACACCGGGCCATCCGGTGGTGGTGGGGCACGACCTCAGCGCGCCGGGCAGGCATCTGCTTTATTACGGCCACTACGACGTGCAGCCGGTCGACCCGATCGAACTGTGGCACTCCGACCCGTTCGAGCCGGTGCTGAAGCCGCAGCCGGACGGCGAGACCCATATCGTTGGGCGCGGCACCTCGGACGATAAGGGCCAGCTGCTGACCTTCGTCGAAGCCTGCCGGGCCTGGAAGGCCGTGCATGGCAGCCTGCCGCTCAAGGTGACGCTGTTCTTTGAGGGCGAAGAAGAATCGGGATCGAAAAGCCTGCCTGGCTTTCTCAACGAGGCGAAAGCCGAGCTGAGCGCTGCCGACGTGGCGCTGGTCTGCGACACCGACCTTTGGGACATCGACACGCCATCGATCGTCACGACGCTCCGCGGCATGGTGGGCGAAGAGATCGAGATCACCTGCGCCAGCCACGACCTCCATTCGGGCATGTTCGGCAATGCGGCGCGCAACCCGATCCAGGTGCTGGCCGAGATTATTGCGAGCCTCAGGAACCCCGACGGCTCGGTGGCGATCGAGGGCTTCTACGATGATGTCCGCGAGCTGCCCGACGCCATCAAGGCGCAGTGGCAGACGCTGGGCTTTGATGAGAGGGAATTCCTCGGCGGTGCCGGGCTGACGACGCCGGCCGGCGAGGCCGGACGCTCGGTGCTGGAACAGACGCGGGCCCGCCCGACCTGCGAGATCAACGGCATCACCGGCGGCTATACCGGGGACGGTTTCAAGACGGTGATTCCGGCCAAGGCGAGGGCCAAGATCAGCTTCCGGCTGGTGGCGGACATGGATCCGGACAAGGTCCGCGCGGCATTCCGCAAGCACGTCACCGACCGCCTGCCGCCGGATGCCAAGGTGACCTTCCACGCCCATGGCGGCAGCCCGGCAGTGGCGGTGCCGACCGACGGTCCTTTCGTCGCCATGGCGGCGGCAGCGTTGAAGGACGAGTGGGGCAAGGACGCCGCACTGATCGGCTCGGGTGGCTCGATTCCGGTGGCCGGTGAGTTCAAGCGTATCCTCGGGCTCGACACGCTATTGATCGGCTTTGCGCTGGACGACGACCGCATCCACTCGCCCAACGAGAAGTACAACCTCTCGAGCTTCCACAAGGGCATCCGCGCCTGGGCGCGGGTGCTGGAGAAGTTCTCGGCCTGACCGGTTGCAGCCCGCAGTCGCCAGGAACGACGCGGCCGCCCCGCCCTCTCAGCTCAAATAACGATGGGGCCCGCCTCGCGGCGGACCCCATCGAAAACGACTGCGCAAGTGTGCGACAGCGATCAGCCCTGACGAGCCTTGTAGCGCTTGTCGACCTTGTTGATGATGTAGACACGCCCACGACGACGCACGAGCTTATTGGCGCGGTGGCGTTTCATGAGGGCCTTGAGAGAGTTGGCAACCTTCATTTGTAACCTCGAACGAAACAAAAAAGGCGCCGCGCGCCCTTCGAATTGCGGCTTGTCTAGAGGCAAACTCCGCCCCTGTCAACGCTTGAAGTCCCGGCATTCGCGGACTTTTGTGACAGTTTCCCACCGATGCCGTTCCGGCGGCGCCGCGACGAACGCCGGGCCTTCGTTAACCCGGGCGTAGGACGCCCGTGGCAGCATCCGGCCGGTCAAATCGTGCTGGGACGCGCGCCAATCATGGCTAAACCGAGTTTCGAAACCCTCGACGTGCTTGTTGTCGATCCGTCTGCCCACATGATGACGCTGGTCGTCTCCATGCTGCGCCATCTCAAGGTCGGCAAGGTCCAAGAGGCACCAAGTTCGAGCATAGCGCTGAGCAAGCTGCAGCAGCGCAAGTTCAACGTGGTGGTGATCGAGGACAATATCGCGCCGGTGGATGGCGTGGAGCTGACCAAGACACTGCGCTCGCTGACCGACTGCCCGAGTCGCGACGCGGCGGTGATCATGATGTCGAGTGCGCCCGCCGCCGCCCGCATTGCCGAAGCGCGCGACGCCGGGATCACCGAGTTTCTGCGCAAGCCCTTCGCCGGCAACCACCTCGCGACCCGGCTGGAATCGATTCTGCTGGCGCCGCGCGCCTTTATCGCGGCTCCGACCTATGCCGGGCCGGATCGCCGCCGCCGCGAGCGCACACCCAACGGACCCGATCGCCGCCGGAGCGGCACCGAGGCCTAGTTAGGCCGGTGCCTCTTCCGCCAACTCCTGCCAGCGATGGCACGCCACCAACCGCTCGCCCTCGATGGTCTCGAGCGGCGGCCGTTTCTCGGCGCAGAGCGCAATGGCGTGACGGCAGCGGGTGCGGAAGGCGCAGCCCGAGGGCGGATTGATCGGCGAGGGCACCTCGCCCACCAGCCCATCGATGCTCCGTTGGCGCGCGAGGCGTGGATCGGGGACCGGCACCGCGGTGAGCAGCGCCTTGGTGTAGGGATGGCGCGGACGCTCATAGAGGTCGTCCCCCTCCGCCAGCTCGACGATGCGGCCGAGATAGAGCACCAGGATGCGATCGGACACGTGCCGCACGACGCTGAGATTGTGCGAGATGAAGATCAGCGTCAGCCCGAACTGCTCCTTGAGATCGGCAAGCAGGTTCAGGATCTGGGCCTGGATGGAAACGTCGAGCGCCGAGACCGGCTCATCGCAGACGATCAGCTTGGGTTCGGTGATCAGTGCCCGGGCGATGCCGATGCGCTGCGCCTGCCCACCGGAGAACTCGTGCGGATAGCGATTGATCATTTCGGGGAGGAGCCCGACCGCCTCCATGGTGCGCACGACCCGCGCCTGCCGCTCGGCGGCGGAGAGGTCGGGCATCAGCGAGCGCAGCGGATCGGCGATGATCTCGCCCACAGTCATCCGCGGATTGAGCGAGGCCAGCGGGTCCTGGAAGATGATCTGGAGGTCGCGCCGGCGCTTGCGCATCTCTTCGGCGGGCAGTGCGGCGATATCCTCGCCCAGCCAGAGCACCCTGCCCTGTTCGGGCGACAGCAATTGCAGGATGCAGCGGCCGAGGGTGGACTTGCCGCAACCGCTCTCGCCGACGATGCCGAGCGTTTCGCCGCGTTTCACCGAGAAGGTGATGTCCTGCAGCGCACGCAGTTTCAGCGGCTTTTTGAACAGGCTGCCGCCGATATCGAAGTCCTTGTAGAGGTTCTCGACGCGCAGCAGTTCGTCAGTGCGGTTCAGCATCACGCGACCTCCCCATAGGCGAGGCGACCCTCGTAGAAGCAGGCTTTGGCCCGGTCGCCATCGATCGGCGTCAATGCCGGGCGCTCGGCGAGGCAGCGATCGAAACGGAAGGCGCAACGCGGATGAAACGCGCAGCCGACCGGCAGGTGCTCGAGACTGGGCGGCAGGCCTTCGATGGGCTCGAGCCGCGCCGCGCGCTTTTCGACATGCGGCGTCGAATGCAACAGGCCCAGCGTGTAGGGATGGCGCGGGTCGTAGAACAGCGCATCGACGCCGCCCTGTTCGACACAGCGCCCGCCATACATCACCATCATCTTGTCGGCGACGCCGGCGACGACGCCGAGATCGTGCGTGATCAGCACCAGCGCGGTGCCAAGCTCGCTGGTCAGCGTCTTGAACAGATCGAGCATCTGCGCCTGCACGGTGACGTCGAGCGCCGTGGTCGGCTCGTCAGCGATGAGGATCTTGGGGCGGCAGAGCAGCGCCATGGCGATCATCACGCGCTGGCGCATACCGCCGGAAAGCTCGTGGGGATAGGCATTGGCGCGGCGGGCCGGCTCGGGGATGCCGACGCGTTCCAGCATCTCGATGACGGCCTTGAGCGCCTTGTCCGCTGTGTAGCCCTGGTGACGGACCAGCACTTCGGCCAGCTGCTCGCGCACGCGCAGGGTGGGATTCAGCGACGTCATCGGATCCTGAAAGATCATCGAGATGTCGCGGCCACGGTAGTTGTTGAGCTCGGAGCGGCCGAGCGCCAACAGGTCGACATCGCCCAGCAGCGCTTGCCCGGTGACGGTGGCGTTCTTGGCAGCCAGCCCCATCAGCCCGAGGAAAGCCTGGGACTTGCCGGACCCGCTCTCGCCGACCACGGCGAGCGTCTCGCCGGGTTCGAGCGCGAAGTTCAGATTGCTCACGGCCGTCACTTCGGACTGGTGCAGCGCGAAGCGGACGGAGAGATCCTTGACGGTCAGAACGGGTGCCATCAGCGGTCCTTTGGGTCGAGCGCGTCGCGGAGGCCGTCGCCGACAAAGAAGAAGGTGAACAGGATCACCACGAAGAAGAACAGCGGGAAGGCGAGCTGCCAGATCGTGCCGTACTGCATGGTTTGGGCGCCTTCGCTGATCAGGGCGCCGAGCGAGGTGTTGGGCTCCTGAACGCCGAGCCCAAGGAACGAAATGAAGGATTCGAGGAGGATCATCTCGGGCACCAGCAGGGTCGCATAGACCGCGACGATGCCCAGAAGGTTCGGGACGATATGCCGGAAGATCACCGCAGCTGGCTTCGAGCCAGTGGCGATGGCCGCCTCGACGAATTCGCGGTGCTTGAGCGTCATGGTCTGGCCGCGCACGACGCGCGCCATGCCGAGCCAGGAGATCAGCCCGATGCCGACGAACAGCATGATGAACGAGCGGCCGAAGATGATCAGCAAGAGGATCAGGATGAACATGTAGGGGATCGAGTAGAGGATATCGACGAAGCGCATCATGGCGCTGTCGAGTCGCCCCCCGAAATAGCCGGCAATGGCGCCATAGATGGTGCCGACGATCACCGCGATGGCCGAGCCGACAATGCCAACCAGCAGCGAGATCTGCGTGCCCTGGATGACACGCGAATAGAGGTCGCGGCCGACCTCGTCGGTGCCGAAATAATGGCCCGTCTCGATGGACGGCATGCCCTTGGTCAGCACATTGCCGACCACACCCCAGTCGATGGTCTCGATCGACCACCGGGCGAAGAACGGCCCGACAAGGGTGAAAACCACCACCCCGAGCAGCACGACAAGGCTGGTGAAGGCGGCGCGATTGCGGCGGAAGCGACGCGCCGCGTCCATCCAGAGCGAGCGCCCCTTGGTGGCGGGGGCGGTAGCAACCGGCGGGGGAGACGGTCGTGCGAGGCGTTGATCAGCGAGCATGGCGCAGCCTCACAATTTGATCTTGGGGTCGATCCACGCATAGAGGATATCGACAATGAGATTGGCAGCGATCGTCAGCGCACCGAGCAGGATCGTGATCCCCAGAATGGTGGAATAATCGCGGTTGAGCGCGCTGTTGACGAAGGCCTGTCCGATGCCGCCGGTGGAAAAATAGAGGTCGATCACCACCGAGCCGGTGACCATGCCGACAAAGACCGGGCCCAGATAGGACACCACTGGCAAGAGCGCCGGGCGCAGCGCGTGGCGCACGATGACCTGCCAGCTCGGCAGACCCTTGGCGCGGGCGGTGCGGATATAGTTGGAATTGAGCACTTCCAGCATCGAGGAGCGCGTGATGCGCGCGATATTGGCAAGGTAGCTGGTGGCGAGCGCGATGACCGGCAGCACGACATTAGACCAGTGCCCGCCATTCCAGCCGCCGCCGGGGAGCCAGCGCAGCCAGAGCGTGAACACGAGGACGAGGATCGGCGCCATCACGAAGTTCGGCACCACCTGCGCGCCGATGGAAAAGCCCACCGCGAGATAGTCGAGCCAGCTGTTCTGGCGCACCGCGGCGAGGACGCCGAGCACGATGCCGATGACGCTGGCAGCAAGAAAGGCCCATGCGCCATAGGTGAAAGTCACCGGAAAGCCCTGGGCAATGATGTCGTTGACCGTGCGGTCGCGATATTGGAACGAGGGACCGAAATCGAAACGGAACACCACGTTGTAGACGTATTCGAGCAGCTGCTGCCATTCCGGCTTGTCGAGGCCGTAGCGCGCATAGATGTTGTCGAGCACCGCCTGTGGGACTGACTTTTCGCCGGCGAACGGATTGCCGGGTGCCAGCTTCATCAGAATGAAGGAAAGCACGATGAGCACCAGCAGCGTTGGAATCGCTACGGCGAGGCGCCTGAGAATATAGAGGATCATTTACCTTGTCCGGTCGGGCTTGCGGGAGATCGCAAACGGATGGCGCCCCGCCGGGGGCGGGGCGCCAAACCTCAAGCCTTACTCGGCAACCTTATAGAGGTCCTTGGCGTACCAGTTCTGCTCGACGTCATCGAAGGGCCAGCCCTTCACGTCGGACGACTGCATGAACACCTTGGCGTAGAAGTAGATCGGCATGATCGGCACGTCCTTGGCCGCCTGCGCTTCCACTTCGGCATACTGCACGTTCGGGTCCTCGGACGTCTTGGAGTCCGCGAGCCACTTGTCGACATCGGCGTTGGCATAGCCCTGGTCGTTCTGCTCGGACTTGGAATCGAGGAGCGACAGGAACGTCGAAGCTTCGTTGTAGTCGCCGCACCACGCGTTACGAGCCAGCTCGTAGTTCTTCTCGTGGCGGGTATCGAGCAGCGTCTGGAACTCCATGTCCGCGAGGTTCATGGTGACGCCGAGCTTTTCCTTCCACATCTGGCTGACGACCGTGGCGATCTTCTTGTGCGCCTCGGAGGTGTTGTAGATGTAGTTGATGGTCAGCGGCTTGTCCTTGCCGTAACCGGCTTCGGTCATCAGCGCGACGGCCTTGGCGTCGCGATCGGCCTGGCTCATCGAGGCCGCCGGGATGTCCGGCATGGTGAAGCCGGCGGTCAGCGGATGGGTGAACGAATAGGCCGGCTGCTGGCCGCCCTGGAGCACGCCGTTGACGATCACGTCGCGGTCGATGGCGAGGCTCAGCGCTTCGCGGACCTTGACGTCCTTGAGCGCCTCGTTGGGCTGCTTGTCGGTCATGTTGACCGAGAAGTAGTAGGTGCAGAACTGCGGCACCGAGTAGGTGTTGTCCGGCAGCTCGGCCTTCAGCGCCGGATACTGGCCGGCCGGCACGTCCGTCTGGTCGACTTCGCCAGCGCGCCAGCGGGTCAGGCCCTGGTTTTCATCGTTGATGGTGAGGAACTGCACTTCCTCGAGCACGGTGTGCTCATTGTCCCAGTAGTTCGGGTTGCGCTTGACGACGACGCGCTCGCCCGGGGTGTTTTCAGCCAGCGTGTAGGCGCCGTTGCTGACGATGTTCTCGGGCTTGGTCCATTCGATGCCCTTGGCCTCGATCACGGCCTTCGGCGCCGGGAACAGCGTGGCATGCGACAGGGTGCGGATGAACCACGGGCTGGAGAAGCTCAAGGTGACTTCCAGCGTCTTGTCGTCGATAGCCTTGACGCCGAGTTCGGACGGCGCCATCTCGCCGGCGACGATCGCATCGGCATTCACCACGCCGACGAGGCCGACGAAATAGGCGTAGTTGGAGGCGGTCGCGGGATCGACGGCACGCTGCCAGGCATAGACGAAATCGCCTGCAGTCACCGGATCGCCGTTCGACCACTTCGCGTCGCGTAGCTTGAAGGTGTAAACGGTGTTGTCTTCATTGGCGGTGTAGCTCTCGGCCACGCCGGGGACCGGATTGCCATCGGGACCGCTGTTATAGAGGCCCTCGAACAGGGCGCGCACCACGGCGGAGGTATCGACGTCCTCGACGATCTGCGGGTCGAGAGAGTTGATGTTGTCGAGCACGCGGTACTTGAAGACCTGCTCGGCGGCGAGCTGGGTACCCTCGGGGACCTGGGCCGCGATGGCGACGCTGCTCAGCGCGGAAGTGGCGAGAAGCGCTGCCGCGAGCCCGATCGCCGCGAGAAATTTCTGATTTTTCATTGTTGTCCCATCTCCGTAAAAGACATTCCCTGACGAACACGATTGCTAGAACGCCGTGCCCTTATTTACCCCGACTGGTCGAAACTGCCGGATTGGGTACGGAACCTATCCGGTCGGCCTGACGGTGACAAGCGCATGCTGACGTAAGCGTCAATCCTGTGAACATTGGCGATGGGATTTGCGGCGGCCAGGCACGCGGGAGGCTGGCAGGTTCGATGCGGTCACCAGCACAGCAGAGGCCATCCGGGACCGTGGCACGATGATTTTCGCCTTGCGGCGACACGCCTTTCGACGGGACATTGCGGGGCCGGCGTCGCCGCCGGCCCCAACGGCTAGAAGCGAATGCCGAGCGCACCCTGGACCGAACTGCCGAACCCATCGGTGCCCTGCATGGCCGTCGCCTTGACGCCCAGCGAGAGGGCATCCGCATGGAGCAATTCGGCACCGACGGTGGCATAGACGGCCGCACTGTCGCCGAAGTCGGAACTCAGCTCGATGGCCTCTCCGATCAGGGTCACTCCGGCGGCCTCGCTGAGGTCCCTCCGATAGCGATAGCCGATCTCGGCGCTCAACTGGAGGTCGCCGAACTGCTGCTCGGCGGCAATGCCGGCCTCGAGCTGTCCCATCGCGACGGTGTGGGACGCAACGCTCATGAGCGCGGTCGAGCCCGTTTCGGTATAGGCGTCCACATATTCGGCCGCGTAGCTGGCCGACAGTCTCGGCGTTAGCACGAGGCCTTCGTCGAAGACGAAATCGTGAGCGATCTCAACGCGCGGGTCGATCCACCAGCCTCGGTACTCGGCGCTGGCCAAACCCGTGCCGGGCGCGTCGGGATCGAGGTTGGTGCTGTCGTTGACCGCACGCGATTGCGTGTGCGTGTTGATGCCGCCGGTCAGCGAAAGGCCGAGGGTCCAGCCCCCCAGATCCTGACTGCCGCGGACACCGACAAACATCCCCTCGACGTCATTCGACGACGTCGCCGGCAGATCGTCTGCAAGGTCGATCGATCCGGTGCCGTAGCCCATCATCGCGCCATAGCTGCGACCCGCTTCGCCGGCCAGGTCGACGCCCATCGCGGCGCCGGACAGCTCGACATCGTGTTGCGTTGCCGAGCCACCGGTCTGGTCGTAGGAGATCGTTCCGCCATAGCGGCGGAACCAGGCCCCCGGCTCTGCGGGCCTCGCGAACAGGTCCGTGGCCATCTGCGCATAGTCCGAGAACATGGCCGGCGACAACGCTGCAACGGTACCGGTGTCGATCGTCGCAAAGGTCTTGTCGGTGGCGTTGAACACATAGGGGGACCCGCCCGTCACGGTCGGCACCACGCCGTCGGGCAGGCTGGAGAAGTCCCAATAGGCGCTCATCGTCGGCGAGGTCTCGATGTTCAGGACGTCGAGATATTGCAGGTCCACGGCCCCGACCAAGACGCTGCCGGCATACATGTTCAACGTGTTGAGATCGCTCTCGTCGAACTTGATGGCGAAGGAGTTGAGGCTGATGGCGGTGCCGTAATTGTTGATCGTATTGGTGACGCCGGAACCTGTCGGGTCGGCGTGGAGCGCGTAGGCATCCGCGCCCGAGGTCGCGACCGTCCCGTAATTGTTGATGACATTGTCGCCGGTTCCCGAGACCTGGGCGAGCACGCCATGCGCGCCATCGCCATGCGTAAGGATGCTCCCGGTGATGGTGACGAGGTTGTCGCCGTTGGCGGTCGCGGCGAGGACGCCAATGCTGCCTTCGCCCCAGGTCTCGATCGATCCCTCGACATCGACGATGTTGTCGCCGGTGCCGGAAATTCCGGCCTCGACGCCGTGGGCGCTGGAGCCGCTGGTCACGATGCTCCCCAGGACGTTCACGTCGTTGTCGCCATTGACGCCCTCGGCCCACACACCCTTGCCGCCCGCGCCCGAGGTCACGATCGCGCCGTCGACATAGACCTCGTTGGAGCCGCTGAGGAAATAGCCGTAGAAGACGTCGGCGCCGTCCCCGAGCGTGGTCACGTCGCCGATATGGGCAAGGTTGGTGCCCGAGCCGGTGACCCAGGCCGAAATGGCGTCGCCGCCGTTTGCCATTGTCAGGCCGCCGGTCAACTCGATGTCGTTGGTACCGGTCGCAACCGTGGCATAGATGCCTTCGGCGCCCAGCCCCTCCGTTTCGATATAGCCGGCGCGGATCGTGTTGGTGCCGGTCGCGGCTGACGCGTTGATCGCCTGCGCGCCCTTGCCGGTGGTGGTGACGCTGCCGACCGTCACCGAGGTATCGCCGGTGCCCGCCGCCTTCGCAATGATGCCTTCGGAGCCGTCACCCATCGTCGCGACGCTGTTGGCCGAAACGATGCTGCTGCCGTTGGTCTGAACCTGCGCGTCGATGCCCACGGCACCGTTTCCGTTGGTCGTAATGTCGTGCGCCGTGACGGTGACGGTGCCGGTCTTGGTGCGTGCGACGACAGCGCTGACGCCAGCCCCTTCAACGTCGATGTCATTGGCCGTGATGGTCACGTCGCCGACGCCGTTGACGGTGTTATAGATGCCGTAGGAGCCGGTCTTCTTGGTGCTGATATTGTTGACGGTGGTGACGATGTCGCCGGTGCCGGTCGTGGCATAAATGGCGTCCGAGCTCTCTCGCACGGTCGTCACATCGTGAGCCGTGATGGTGATGTCGCCTGCGGTGGCCGTCGCATAGATCGCCTGGGCAATCCAACTGGTCGAGACGTCGTTGACGTCGATCTCGATGTCGCCCGTACCGACCGTGGCGGAGATCGCCTTGGCATTGCTGCCTGCGGTCTCGACGTTTCCAGCCGTGATCGTGACATCGCCGGTACCGGTCACCTTGGCTTCGATCCCGTGCGAGGCAGAGCCCGTGGTGCTGATGTCGCCGACGGTCAGCTCGATCACGCCAGTCGCGATCTGCGTGTAGACACCCTGGGCATTGGCTCCGGTTGTGGTGATATCGCCGGCGGTGATGGTCGCGTTGCCGGTGGTGATGACCGTCGACACCGCCCGCGAACCGCCGCCCGCGGTCGTCACGTCGCCGAGACTCAGTGAAGCGTCACCAGTGGTGATGACGGTTTTCACACCGTAGGAATTGCCGCCCTGCGTGCTGATGTCGCCATCGCCCAGCACGGTGATATCGCCGGTGCCGACGCTGAGGTCCATGCCGTCGGAAGCGCCCGCAGTGGTGGTGATGGCGCCGTTATTGGTGATGATGTTGCCGTCGCCTGTCGCGCGGATGCCATCCTTGCCCCCCGAAGAATGACTGATGCCGCCGTCGGCCGAGATGGTCAGCGTGTCGCCGCCATCGAGGGTGTAGCCACCGTTCATCGTGCCGACGACAGTTGAAATCGTGAAATCCTCAGCCTGCGCGGCGCTGGTGAGCAACTGCAGAGGAATAGTTGTAGAGGCGAGCAAGATCGCCGCCACCCGACGTACTGAAAACATTGAATCCCAGGCCCCCAAATATCCAGACCAGCCGCGTCCACAGCAGGCTGGGCGGCGGCGCGCGCAATGGCGAGCCGTACCGATTCCCGAAATGAGGCTAGCGACGCCGCTGCGTTCGAGGCAGCTGGCGAATGATCCAAACCAGACCAATTCACCCTGATGCTGATATCAAGGTGGATGCTTTCGCAGCGGTTCAGACAACGCAGGGATGCCCGACAGCACATGTTGCGCTGCCGCTGGATCGCGTTCTGAAATCTGAAATGAGGGTGTTCAACGACACCTGGGCTTCAGCGTGCCCGCCGGCCGCGGGCAGCCACCAATTCAGCCGCCGAACACGCCCGAGAGCTGCAGCGCGGTGAGCGCGACGGCGAGGGCGATCAGCACGGCCCAGGGCAGCCAGGATGGCCAGTCGGGCTGCTTTTGCGGGCCCCTGCCGGAACCGCCAGCCGATTTCGGATCGGGCTTCTTCTCGATCTTGCGGAACTTGATGACATTGTCGGCCATGGTCACTCGGCTCTTTCGATAAGGGCAGCGACGCCCATGCCACCAGCCGTGCAGACCGAGATCAGCGCCCGCTGGCGCTCGGTTGTATGGAGCAATTTGGCCGTGAGTGCCAGAATGCGCGCGCCGGTGGCCGCGAAGGGATGGCCATAGGCGAGACTCGAGCCCTTGATGTTCAACTTCTGCGGATCAATGGGCCCGAGCGGCGTGTCGCGCCCGAGCACGCTGCGGTTGTATTCCGGGTCGTCCCAGGCATTGAGCGTGGCGAGGACCTGCGCGGCAAAGGCCTCGTGGATTTCGAACAGATCGATATCGGCAAAGCCCAGCCCGGCGCGGCGCAGCATGTCTGAAACCGCGATGGTGGGCGCCATCAGCAAGCCATCGCCATGGGCGAAGTCGTTGGCGGCCACCTGCCCCATGCTGAGATAGGCAAGGATCGGCAACCCGCGGGCTTTCGCCCAATCCTCGCTGGCGAGCAGCACGGAGGAGGCGCCGTCGGTCAGCGGCGTGGAATTGGCGGCAGTGAGCGTGCCGTGCCCGGAGTCGCGGTCGAAGGCCGGCTTCATCGCCGCCATCTTTTCGAGGCTGGTGTCGGACCGGACATTGTTGTCCTTGAGCACGCCGGCGAAGGGCACGATCAGGTCGTCGTGGAAGCCTTCATCAACCGCGCGGGCGGCGTTGCGGTGGCTGGCGAGCGCCAGTTCGTCCTGCGCCTCGCGGCTGATGCCCCAGTGCCGGGCCATCAGCTCGCAATGCTGACCCATGCTGAGGCCGGTGCGGGGTTCGGAGGTCGATGGAGCGACCGGTTTCAGCTCGCCGAGATTGAGGCCCTTGAAGGCCGCGATGCGCTCGGGAAGGGTGCGGGCGCGGCTGAGCGCGATCAGCCGGTGCTGGAACTTGTCGCCGAAGACGATCGGGCTGTCGGAGACGGTGTCGCTGCCCGCCGCGATGCCGCTGTCGATCTCGCCGGTGGCGATCTTGGCGCCGAGGATCAGCGCGGCCTGGAGGCTGGTGCCGCAGGCGATCTGCACATTGGTGCCGGGCGTCAGTGGCGACAAGCCAGCATCGAGACTGGCCTCGCGGGCAAGGTTGAAGTCGCGGCTATGGGCGAGCACCGCGCCGGCCATTACCTCGCCGATCCGCTCGCCCCTAATATTGTACTTATCCGCCAGCCCTTTGAGGGCACCACCGAGCATGCTGAGGTTGCTCTGCTCCGCGTAACCGGTATAGGCGCGCTGGAAGGGAATACGGGTGCCGCCGACGATGGCGATCCTGCGCAACTCGGCCATGGTCAGACCCTCCCGTCTGCGCGGGCGTTGAGCGGCCCGCCGAGGAAGGGCGCAAACCCGGTCCCCAGGATAACGCCGATATCGGCAAGATCGGCGCTGGCAACGACGCCTTCGGCAACGACCCTCTCGGTCATGTCGACCATCGGCTGCACGAGATCGCGGCCCAACCCCGCGAGATCGGCATGTGGCGGGGTTTCGCCCTTCTGCGCCTTGCCGTCCACCCAGCGATAGAAGCCCTCGCCGGTCTTGCGACCGAGCTTGCCGGCGGCGACCAGCTGGCTGCAGCGGCTGGCTTCGGGCACCGGATGGCCGAGTTCCTCGGCGACCGAACGGCCGATATCGAGCCCGACCGTGTCCATCAGCTCGATGGGGCCCATCGGCATGCCGAAGGCGACGGCGGCGGCATCGAGCAGTTCCGGGCTCTCGCCCGCTTCGACCCGGTTCACCGCGGCCAGCATGTACGGCATCAAGACGCGATTGACGAGGAAACCGGGCGCGGACTTGACCACCACGGGGCTCTTCGAAATGGCGAGCGCGAAGCTGGCGCCACGGGCGATATCGAGATCGGTGTTGAACTTCGAGCGGATCACCTCGACCAGCGGCAGCTGCGCCACCGGGTTGAAGAAGTGCAGCCCGATCAGGCGGCTCGGATTGACCAGTCCCTCGGCGATGCGTTCGAGCTCTATGGACGAGGTGTTGGTGGCAAGGATGGCCTCCGGCTTCGCCTTAGCCTCGGCATTGGTGAAAATCTGCCGCTTGATCTCGAGCTTTTCGACCACCGCTTCGATGATCACGTCGGCGCGGGGAAGGCCCTTGCCCTCCGGGTCAGCCTCGAGCCGGGCGACGGCATTATCGACCTCGGTCTTGCCCTTGAGGCGCTTCCTGAACAGCTTTTTGGCGCGATCCAGCGCCGGCTTGATCCGCTCCATGTCCAGATCCTGCAGGGTGACGCCCATGCCGCGCAGCGCACACCAGGCGGCGATGTCGCCGCCCATCACGCCGGCGCCGACGACGTGGACGCGCCGGAACACCGGCTTGTCGGCGCCGCGCAGGCCGAGTTTCTTCAGCCCTTCGGACAGAAAGAACACCCGCCGCAGATTGGCGGCAGTGGGACTGGCCAGCAGCGGCACGAAGCCGGCGATCTCACCGGCGCTCATCGCCACCGGGTCGTCGCCGAATTTCTCGAACAGATCGATCAGCGCATAGGGCGCCGGATAGTGCTCGGGCCGGGCTTTCTTCGCCGCCTCGACGCGCATGCGGGTGGCGATGCGCGGCCGGATCAGATCGTTGGCCAATAGCCTCTTGGTCCAGGGCGCGTCACTGCTCTTGCGATTCTGGAGGATCGCCTTGCGCGCTTCCCAATGCAGCATGTCGCGATGGCGGACCAGCTTGTCGACAAGGCCCATGCGCCGCGCCGCGCTGGCCTTGATCGCCCGGCCGGTCAGCATCAGTTGCATGGCATCGACCGGACCGGCCTGGCGGATGGACCGGCCGGTGCCGCCGAAGCCAGGGTAGATGCCGAGATTGACCTCGGGGAAGCCGAGGCGGGTCGCGTCGTCATTGACCGCGATGCGATAGCGGCAGGCGAGCGCCAGCTCGAGCCCACCACCGAGGCAGAAGCCGTGGATGGTCGCCACCACCGGCACCGACAGCCCTTCGATACGGTTGAACAGCGTGTGCGTGCGGCTGAGGGCCCGGGTCAGCACCTCAGGCTCGGCCATCTCGTCGAACTCGGAAATGTCGGCGCCCGCGATGAAACCGCTGTCTTTGGCCGACTGCAGGACGATGCCCTTGAGCTCACCGGCGGCGATCAGTTGCTCAAAGCGCGCGACCAGCGCCTCCAGCTCGGCGATGGCATCGCGGCTGAGGGTGTTTACCGGCGCCCGCGGCGTGTCGATGGTCAGCCAGCCGATGCCTTCCAAATCGAGCTGAAAGCGCCAGTTCCGGCTCTCCGGCAGGTCCGGTTGCAGGTTCGGTTGCAGCACTGGCAGTTCCTTCCCTTGCTCGCCCTACTCGGCGGCTTCCTCCAGCAGTCCCGGGCGGCTTCCACGCTGAACCCCGAGTTCGTCGGCAGCGAAGTCGTCGACGCGAATGGCCCGGTCGGTGGCCTGGTCCGCGAGCCGCAAGGTCGCGGCGTCGGCCTCGGTGAGGACGCCCGCTTCCATCGCGTCGCTGATCGCATCGCGATCGAGGCGGCGGGTGACAGCGCCCTTCTTGATGGCGCGGATGAAGCGGGTTTCGATTTCCTCGGCCTTGCTGACCTTGTTGAACGCATCCTCCAGAACGCCCGTGACGTCCTTTGGGTCCATGGAAACATAGACACCGCGCGTGAGCCCGTCGCGGAAGGCGCCGGGCTTGAGCACTTCCCGGGCCAGTCGGTAGGTCTCGCGATCCGAGGCGGGTTTCGCATGGCGGCCGAACGGAAAGACCAGGAGGCCCATCGCGATGCGCAGCAGGCGGTTCGGGAAATTGGCGAACATGCCAGCGAAGCCCTGCTCGATATTGTAGATGCAGTCGCGCGCCACCGCATCGACCAGAGCCTTGTCGGTGGCCGGCCGGCCATCGTCCTCGTAGCGCTTGAGGATGGCCGAGAGCAGGTAGAGCTCGGAGAGGATGTCGGCCATGCGGCCAGACAGCAGCTGCTTGCGCTTGAGATCGCCGCCAAGGAACACCACGGTCCAGTCGCCGACCAGCGCAAAGCTCTGGGCGTAGCGGCTGAGCTGGCGATACCAGCGGGCCATTTCATGGCGGACCGGGGTTTTGGCGAACAGCCCGAAGCTCAACGCGTGGAGGAAGCTGCCGACCTTGTTGCGGGCCATGTAGCTGACATGGCCGCAGAAGGCTTTGTCGAAGGCGACGAGCCCGGCCTTGCGGTCGCTGTCCTGAGCGGCGGCGATTTCGCGGTAGAGATAGGGATGCGCCCTGAGCGCGCCTTGAGCGAAGGTGATCAGCGAGCGGGTGAGGATGTTGGCGCCCTCGACGGTGATCGCCACCGGCGTTGTCGCATAAGCGGCGAACAGGTAGTTCGACGGCCCATCCTGCACCGCGCGGCCACCCTGGATGTCCATGGCGTCGTTGACCGCATCGCGCATGGCTTCGGTCGTGCGGTATTTGAGCAGGGCCGAGAGGACGCTCGGCTTCTGGCCTTCGTCCACCATCGACGCGGTCAGCGCCCGCGCCGCCTCGTAGGCATAGGCGGCGCGCACCATGCGGCTCAGCGGCGCGGCGACACCCTCCATATTGCCGATCGGGATGCCGAACTGCCGGCGGACGCGAGCATAGGCGGAGGTGACGCGCAGCGCATATTTGATGGAGACGGTGCCGATGGCCGGCAGCGAAATGGCGCGGCCAGTCGAAAGGCACTCCATCAGCATACGCCAACCCTGCCCGGCATATCCGGCGCCGCCGATGAGGAATTCCATCGGCACGAAGACATTGCGGCCCTGGGTCGGCCCGTTCATGAAGGCCGAGCGCGCCGGATAGTGCCGGCGACCGATCTTGACGCCCTTGAACTTGGCCGGGACCAGCGCCAGCGTGATGCCGATCTCGTCCTTGTCGCCGAGGAGATGCTCGGGATCGTGGAGGTGGAACGCGAGGCCGAGCAGCGTCGCGACGGGCGCGAGCGTGATGTAGCGCTTGTCCCAGCTGAGCTTGACGCCGAGCGTCTTCTTGCCCTCGTACATTTCGTAGCAGACAACGCCGACATCGCGCATGCCGGCCGCATCGGACCCGGCATGCGGGCCGGTGAGGGCGAAGCATGGCACCTCCTCGCCGCGCGCGAGGCGGCCGAGATATTTCTGCTTCTGCTCGGGCGTGCCGTATTTTTCGAGCAGTTCGCCCGGCCCGAGCGAATTGGGCACCATTACGGTGATGCCGGCGGCAATCGACCGGCTGGCGATCTTGGAGACGACCTGGCTCTGCGCCTGCGCCGAAAAGCCGAGCCCGCCATGCTCCTTGCCAATCAGCATGCCCAAAAAGCCGTGCTGCTTGAGATAGGCCCAGACCTCGGGGGAGAGATCGGCGCGGTTGTGGCGCGTGTCCCAATCGTCGATCATCGAACAAACGGTTTCGACGGGGCCGTCTAGGAACGCCTGTTCCTCCGGCGTGAGCGTCGGCTTCCGGATGCCGAGGAGCTTGGAATAGTCCGGACGGCCGGAGAACAGCTCGGCGTCCCAGCCGACTGTGCCGGCATCGAGCGCTTCCTGCTCGGTGCGGCTGACGCGGGGCAGGATCGATTTGACCATCTTGTAGGCCGGGCCGGTCAGCACCAGCCGCCGCAGCGGCGGGATGGTCATGAGCGCAAGAATCGCCGCAGGCAGCAGGGCCAGCACCCAGCCGACCGTGTCGACCATCAGCCATAGGCCATTGTCGGTGGATACGCGGCTGAGCGCGCCGATGACCACAGCCGCGAGAGCCCACTGCCACAGCGGCGCCCGCCGCATCGACAGGGTCAATGCAGCAAGGATGGTCAATCCAACCAGGAACCACAGCATCTCAGGCCTCCTCGCCTCGGTGCCGCACCGTCCACTCGGCGACATCGATCAAGCTAGTGATGGTTGACGTATACGTCAACGTGACACCGCTGCGTCCGCGCCACCACGTGCGTTCAGATCTCAGTGATCAGAACACGACGTCGGTGATTTGACGCTTACGTCAACAGGTGAAATAGTTCGAACAACATTGGGCAGAATAGTCGTCGGCAAGACGAATGTCCCAGGAGGAAATATCCAAGGAGGAAACGATGACGAACGCCTCCCGCCCCGAGCGTCCGTGGATCGCGAGTTACCCGGCCGGTATCGACTGGCAGGCACCCATTGACCTGACACCCGTACACGAGCAACTCCTTGCGGCCTGTGCCAAGACGCCGAAGGCGGATGCGCTCGACTTCTTCGGCAACAAGACCACGTTTGGCGAGCTGGCGACGGCGGTCGAGGCTTTTGCCGGGTCATTGCAGACGAGGTTCGGCGTCAAGAAGGGCACGCGCGTTGCGCTGCTGCTGCCCAATACCCCGTTCTACGTGATTGCCTATTTCGGCGTGCTCAGGGCCGGCGGCACGGTGGTGAACTGCAACCCGCTCTACTCGCTGCCCGAACTCACCCATATCTGCGGCAATGCCGGTGCCGATATCCTCGTGACGGTCGACCTCGAGCAATTGTTCAAGAAAGCTGAGGCTCTCGTCGGTGGCGGGCATGTCAATCACCTGATCGTCGCCGAATTCATCAGCGCCCTGCCCGCGGTGAAGCGCGTGCTGTTCAAGCTGGCGCGCGGCAAGGAGATTGCCGATACCGGCCGCTCCAGCGTCGCCAAGCGCATCACCCGCTTCGACGAGCTGCTCCGGGCCGGCCACAAGCCAGCGCCGGTGGTGGTGGATGCCAAGGTGGACGTGGCGGTGCAGCAATATACCGGCGGCACCACCGGCATCCCCAAGGGCGCCCTGCTGAGCCACGCCAATATCGCAGCCAATATGAGCCAGATCGACGCCTGGGGTTGCGGGCTGTTCTACCCTCCGACCCGAGTGGTGGCGGTGCTGCCGTTCTTCCACATCTTCGCGATGACGGTGTGCATGAACGTGCCACTGTGCAGCGGGGCGCAGGTGGTGATGCTGCCGCGCTTCGAGCTGAAGGCGCTGCTTGAGCTGTTGACCCGCACCGGCGCCAATGTGCTGCCGGCGGTGCCGACGCTGGTACAGGCCCTGGCCAAGGCCGGCGACAAGGCCAAACCGCACCTCAGCAGCCTGGAAGTGGTGATCTCGGGCGGTGCGCCATTGGCCGACGAGGTGCGCGCCAATTGGAGCAAGGTCAGTTCTGCCCTGCTCGCGGAAGGTTATGGCTTGACCGAAGCCTCGCCGGTGGTCTGCTGCGCCGCCCTGCGCGTGCCCTCAAAACCCATGTCGATCGGCCTGCCGCTGCCGGGCACGGATCTGCGCTTCATCGATGTCGACACCGGGGCGCCGGTGGGGATCGGCGAGCGTGGCGAGTTGCAGGTGAAGGGCCCGCAGGTCATGCTGGGCTACTATAACAACCCCGAGGCGAGCGAAGCTGCTTTCTCGGATGGGTGGCTCAGGACCGGCGATATCGGCTATGTCGATGAGGACGGCTATGTGTTCCTCGTCGACCGCATCAAGGACCTGATCATCTGCTCGGGTTTCAATGTCTATCCGCGCAACATCGAGGAGGCGATCATGCATCACCCCGCTGTCGATGAGGTCAATGTCATCGGCGTCCCCGACGAGTATCGCGGCGAAGCGCCGATCGCCTTCGTCAAGCTGCGCGAGGGACAGAACGTGACGGATGCCGAGCTGAAGGCCTTCCTAGCCGACACGCTGAGCCGGCTCGAGATGCCGCGCGAGGTGATCTTCAAGGACGAGCTGCCGAAATCCTTGATCGGCAAGCTGTCCAAGAAGGAACTGCGGACAGAATATGCCGAGCGCAAGGCCAGCCATGAACCGGCCTGAGCCCGAGCACCGCGACCTCTTCGCCATCGCCGATCTCGCCGCCGAGTTCGGCATTTCGACGCGTGCCATCCGCTTTTATGAGTCGAAGGGCCTGATCTCCCCCGAACGCGTCGGCGCCACACGCGTGTTCCGCCGCCGCGACCGGGCGCGGCTGATCCTGATCCTTCGCGGCAAGCGGCTCGGCTTCTCGCTGCGCGATATCTCGGAATATCTGAGCCTTTACGACACGCACTCGCAGACGGCGCAGACCCGGCTCTTGATCGACAAGGTCGACCAAAGGCTGGCGCTGCTGGAAGCGCAGAAAGCCGACCTCGAGACGACCATCACGGAGCTGCGTGAGATCCGGAAGCTGGCGGCGGAACAGGCGGCGCGGAGTTGATTTTTTGTACGTGATCGCGTACATTGCGTCTCATGCGCGCCACCACAGCCACAGAACTCCGTAAGAATCTGGCCAGCGAGCTCGACCGCGTCGAGAACGACAGGGAACCGCTCATTATTACGCGGCCAGGCGGCAAGCCGGCCGCCATTCTGATGTCGCTCGAGGAGTTCGGCTCCTGGGAGGCGACGCAGCATCTGATGAAGAGCCCGGAAAATGCGCGCCGGCTGCGCGAGGCGATCGCTGACTACGAGGCTGGCCGCATGACCGAGCGCAAGCTCGTGGAATGAGATACGTCTTTCTCGACCAAGGCTGGAGCGACTACCGGCATTGGATCGACAATGACAAGGCAATGTTGCGAAGGCTAAACAAGGTCATCGAAGACTGTAGCCGGTCACCCTACAGCGGCATCGGCAAGCCTGAACCCTTACGAGACGATTTCGCCGGTTGGTGGTCGCGTCGCATAGATGGCGAGCACCGGCTGGTCTATCGAGTAGATGACGACGACCTGATCATCGCCCAGTGCCGCTTCCACTATCAGCGGTAGCTAGCGCTTCCGGCCCTTCACATTGGTCATGAGGTTCGGCTTTTTCGGCCGGGTCCAGCCCTTGGGTGGGGCGACGACGGGGACATTGGTGCCCAGCCCCATTTCGCCCGGCGGCGGTTTGCGGACCATGCCGCCGCCCTTGAGCGAGGCGATCTCGTCGCGGAGGCGCGCGGCGGTCTCATAGTCCTCACGCGCGACAGCCGCGGCCATCTCAGCCTCAAGCTGGACGATCTTGCGTTCGAAGGCGGCAAGCGACATGGCCATCACCCCGCGGCGAGGAAAACCTGCATCTCGTCGAGCGTTGCCGCTTCGCTCGCCGGTTTGTCCCATCGTATCCGGTTGATGCGCGGAAAGCGAAGCGCAATGCCGGATTTGTGGCGGTTCGACGTCTGCGCCGCGTCGAACGCCACCTCGAACACCAGCGCCTTTTCCACCTCGCGCACCGGCCCGAAACTGTTGGTGGTGTGGTTGCGCACCCAGCGATCGAGCTCTTTCAGTTCCTCATCGGTGAAGCCGAAATAGGCCTTGCCGATCGGGACGATCTCGTTGCCCTTCCAGACGCCGAATGTGTAGTCGGAATAAAAGGACGAGCGCTTGCCGTGGCCGCGCTGGGCATACATCAGCACCGCGTCGACCACATTGGGATCGCGCTTCCACTTGAACCACAAGCCCTTGGGGCGGCCGGTGACATAGGGCGACGTGCGCAACTTCAGCATGACGCCCTCGTGGCCATGTTCGGCGGCGCCGCGCCGGCGGGCTTCGGCCAGTTCGGGCCAATCGGCGAAGCTGAGCACCGGCGACAGGTCAAGCCGCGTCTGTGGGTTGCGTGCGAACCAGGATTCAAGCCGCTGGCGGCGGTCGGTCCAGGGCAAGCTGCGGATGTCCTCGTCGCCATCGAACAGCATGTCGTAGACGCGGACGAAGGCGGGATATTGCGTCAGGTGCTTGGCGATGGCGATCTTGCGGTTGAGCCGCTGCTGCAGGTCGTTGAAGCTCAGGGGCTCGAAATCGGCACCGACCAGCAGCTCGCCGTCAAGCACCGCATCGCCGAACACGGCATCGGTGAGATCGGGGAAGGCGGCGGCGATGTCATCGCCGGTGCGCGAGAACAGCGAGACCGCGCCTCGGGCGGCGACGATCTGCACCCTTATGCCGTCCCATTTCCATTCGGCGGCGAAGTCGTCGGGCGCGAGCCGTTCGAGATCACGGGCCTCGTCAATCGGGTTGGACAGCATCAGCGGGTGGAAGCGCGCCGCATGCGCGATTTCCGGGCGACCGGTGCGGCCATCGAGCCAGGCAAAGAGCTCGGCATAGGGCGGTGAAACGCCGTTCCAGACCTCTTCGATGTCGTTGAGCGCGACACCGCTCATTTCGGCGAGCGCGGTCTTTGCCAGCCGGGCGGAGAGCCCGATGCGCAGCGCGCCGGTGGTGAGCTTGACCAGGGCCCAGCGCTCGTTGATAGAGGCGCGCGTCAGCAACCCGGCGATGAGGCGGGGCACGGCGGTCTTCGGGGTGACGTTGAGCAGGTCCACCAGTTCCGCGAGGCCGGGCAACGGCTCGGTGCCGCCATGGTGCGGCCAGATCAGCGCGATGGTCTCGCCGAGATCGCCGACATAGTCATAGCTGAGCGCGAAGAGGTGCGGATCGACTTCGCCGAGCACCACCTCCTTCAGCACCGCCGGCTTGACGTTGCGGAACGTCAGGTTGCCGGTGAGGATGGCCAGCGCATAGCCGCGATCCGGGTCGGGGACGTCGCGGAAATAGGCGACCAGCGCCTCGAGCTTGCGGTTGCGCGACGGAGTGAGGGCGAGGAGTTCGAGCAGCTGCGCGAAGCGTCTCATGCCGCCTCTCCTGCCGAGTCACCGGCCCCCTCGCCGCCATCGTCCTCATAGGCCACGAGATTGAGCGGCTCCGCCTCGAGGCCCTGCTGCCGGCACCAGTAGACCAGCGCATCCTCGCGGCCGTGCGTGACCCAGACCTTCTGCGCGCCGCACTCGGTGATGGTCTGGCGCAATTCGTTCCAGTCGACATGGTCGGAAATGACCAGCGGCAGCTCGACGCCGGCCTGCCGGGCGCGCTGCTTGACGCTCATCCAGCCCGAGGCGACAGCCAGCACCGGATCGGGCAGACGGCGGCTCCAGCGATCCTTGGTGGCCGAAGGTGGCGCGATGACGATCTGGCCGGCGAGATCGGCCTTCGCCGCCTCGGTGGCGGGAAGGAGTTGGCCCAGCGGGATGCCATGCGCCTCGTAGAGCTCGCAGAGGCGGATCATTGCGCCATGGAGATAGATCGGCGCGTCGTAGCCGGTGGCGCGGATCAGCGAGATCACCCGCTGCGCCTTGCCCAGCGCATAGCAGCCCACGACGTGAGCGCGATCGGGAAATGCCGCGAGGGAGCGGAACAGCCGGGCGATCTCGTCGGCGGGATCGGGATGCTGGAACACCGGCAAGCCGAAGGTGGCCTCGGTGACGAGCAGGTCGCAGGGCACCAGTTCGTACGGTGCCGCCGTGCGATCCGGCAGGCGCTTGTAGTCGCCCGTCACCACTGCAACCTCACCGCGATATTCGAGCCGGACCTGCGCCGAGCCGATAATGTGGCCGGCGGGATGGAGCGAAATGCGGACGCCATCGACCTCAATGCTCTCGCCATACGGCAGCGGCTCGAAGCGTTCGGCGCAATCGGCACCGTAGCGCGTCTGCATGATGGCGATGGTCTCGGGCGTCGCCAGCACCGCGCCATGCCCCGAACGTGCATGATCGGCATGGCCATGCGTGATGATCGCCCGCTCGCGCGGCACGGGCGGGTCGATATAGGCGGCTGTCGGGGTGACACACAGGTCGCGGCTGAGGAGCGGGGTCATCGCACCAGCTTAACGGAAGTTGCGACGGAAAAGTTCAGTGCCGTCAATCCCGATGGCGCACTGACACCGCAACCTGCGGCCTCCCACTGCGTTGCTGGCAACGTTCGACACCGCCATGTTTGAAGTTGCCCGGATTGACATGACACTCAAATCGAAGTGGCATCCGCCATCAACAGGGTGGCCTCGGGGACAGCAGCGCCTTGGAAGACCTGATTGACCGAATCTATGAGGCGGCTTTCGTCCCCGAGCAGTGGCCGGGCGTGCTGGACGACATTGCCCAGCGCGCCAATGCGACGTCCGGCGCCTTGCTGCTGGTGGATCAGCGGGCACCGCCCCGCTATGCGGCGACGCCCAATATCGTCGACGTGCTGACCGCCTTTGCGGCCGGCCCGAACTGGTATCGCAACGAACGCCTCGATCGTTTCCTCAGGCTGAACTACGCTGGCTTTCTGGAAGTCTCCCAGTATGCCGACCCGGCGGAGCCGCGCTTCGCCAATCCCTATGATCGCAACCTCGAGCTGATCGGCGCCAGTTGGCAGGTGGGCTCGGCCGTCGTCATGCCGGAAGGCGATGTGGCGCTCTTCACCTTCGAACGCGAACGCGGGCTCGACGATTTCGACCCGAGGGCGCTGGGCTTTCTCGACAGCCTGCGCCCGCATCTGGCCCGCGCTTCCATGGCCAATGCGCGGCTTGGTCTGGAAAAACTCCGGGCCCGTGTCGATGGATTGGACAGCTTCGCGATCCCCGCCGCAGCGCTCCGCCGGGACGGCTCGGTGATCGTCGCCAATCGCGGCTTCGAATCGCTGTCGCATGTGCTGAGGCCTGGGGCGTTCGGCAAGGTCCGACCGCTCGACCGGCAGGCCGGGGAGGGCTTGCGAGCGGCGCTGGAAATGCTGTCGCACACCAGCGGCGGCGTGCGATCCATCCCTTGCCGAACGGAAGATCAGGGCGGGCTGGTGTTGCACGTGCTGCCGCTGCATCGTCGGGCGAGCGACCTTTATGAGAACGGCTGGGCCCTGCTCGCCGTCACCGGCTTTTCCGCCGGTGCCAATGTGCCGCCGGAGGCCATGCTGCGCGGACTGTTCGACCTGTCGCCAGCCGAGGCGGGGGTAGCCGCGGGGCTCGCGGCGGGGGAGACATTGGCGCAGATCGCGGAGAAGCGCGGCGTTTCCATCACCACGGTGCGCTCGCACCTCGCGCAGATCTTTCGCAAGACCGGCATCGGTCACCAGACGCAACTGGTGGCGCTGCTCAAGGGCGCGGTCATTCCGGCGGAGTGACGGCGTGGCCGCACCGCAACACCTGCCCGTCCGACATCAATGACCACGGACACCCTCCTTCAAATGAAGGATGCGGGTACCCGACCCACGCGTCAGCTTCGACCGCATATTGCTTGGGAGATTCCTCGTGCGGACGAAGTTTGGAGATCTTGCCTGCGGCCTGACCGCAGCGCTGTTGGCAACCACAGGCGCCGTGGCGCAGGAAACCACGGATTGGAGCGGCTTCTACGCTGGAGTCTATGCCGGGTACGCGCTTGATACCGAAGCATCGGAAAGCGAAAGCACATACTACCCCGACCTCGACCCGGAGGCAGATCGCACGGTCAGCTATGATGGAAACAGCGAACGCACCCGCATCGATGGGATAACGGCCGGCGTAGCGGCCGGATACAATTACCAGATCGACCACCTGGTGCTCGGCGTCGAAGGCGCCATTCACCTCGGCGCCATCAGCAAGGGCTACTCCGGCACGCTCTTTCAACAGATCGACGACGAGGGCGAGACCGCAACTTTCGATGTCGCGACGAACTACGAGGCGCAACTCGACTGGTACACGAGCCTGACCGGCTCGGTTGGCATCGCCTTCGAGCAGGACTGGATGGTCTACCTCAAGGGCGGCGTGGCCTTGGGCAATGTCAGCGCCAGTTCCGACGCGCGGATCGACATCGAGACCACCGACCCCGACCTGGTCTCGGAGCCGTTCGCGCCCGGATTGGTCACTGGTGCTACCAGCGGCAGCATGCTGGTGGCCGGCCCGACCATCGGTCTTGGTGTTGAGAAGATGGTGGGCGACAACCTGTCGGTGGGCGCAGAATATGCCTATGTCGGCCTTGCCGATGTCACATTTGCGGGCGCAAGCGCCGGTGCATATCTGCCGGGCGGAGACATCACGGTTCCGATGAGTTTCCACACCGTCAAAGCGGCGCTGAAGTACCACTTCTAGCAGCTTCGTTTCCTGACCGCGTCACGTTCGACGCGAGCACACTGACCCGGCGGCGAGAGCTTGCCGGGCCTCTTCGGCAGGATTGACGCCCGGAACAGCTTCGAACTTGCGAGAAAGCCCTGCCGGTGCACTAGCGGCGGCGGTGGTGAGGCCATAGGGTCCTTCTCGCCACCAGAACCGGATCGGAGCCGACCATGGACAACCTGCTAGCCCTCGCTGCCTCGCATCCAGCCCGCGCGCTTGCCGCAGGGGAACTACTGGTCGCACAGGGCCAGCAGGGCGGCGACCTGTTCGTTCTGGAGAGCGGGCAGTTGCTGGTCGAGCGCGACGGGGTGACCCTCGCGACGATTTCGACGCCTGGCGCGCTGATCGGCGAGATGTCGGTTGTGCTGGGCACCTCCAACAGCGCCAATGTCCGAGCCGACCAGCCTTCGACGGTGCGAGTGATTGCGGACGCGCGGACCTATCTCGAGCAGGATCAGGCGCTGACATTCCGGATCGCTTATCTCATGGCAAGCCGGCTAGACGCGACCTCGGCTTACCTCGTCGAACTCAGCAAGCAGCACGGCGGCAAGACCGAGCAGAACCTGCTCGGCAAGATCCTCACCGCCCTGCATCTGCAGGGCGATGATGGCATTGTGCCGGTCAACCGCAACGATATGTTCGGCGGACCGAACGACGCGTTCCGCAACTAGAGCATGTCGCGCTTCCGAACCGGAAAACCGTTGCCACTTTTCCTGGAAGCGCTTTAGAGAACCTTCGTCACTTTCAGGAAGTTCCCGCGCTCGTCATTGGCGGCCTTGATCGCTCGCTCCGAGCCCAGCACCACGACCTGCCCCTGCCTGGACAGCTGCTCCAGCGCCCCTGCCAGTGCCTTGAAATCGGCCGGGGATGCCGAGAGGATTTCCTCGCGGCGGCGCTGGCGATCCTCTTCGGTATCGCCCATCAGCTCCCAGAGCAGTGACGTGAACCCCTTGGCGTCAGGCAGCCGGTAGGTATCGACCGATCCGATGACGCCGATCACCGAGCGGACGAGATCCTGTTCGCCAACCCCATTGGCAAGGAACTTCGCCGCGCCATCATAGGCGTCGAGCGTCTCGGTGAGGTTGGGGTCGCGGTAGGAGGTGAAGGCAAAGGTGCCGGCGAACGGATCGAGTCCCGACGAGCCGCCATAGGCGCCGCCCTGCACCCGCACCTTGTCCCACATATAGGTGGTGTTGAGGTGCTTGATGGCGACGGCGGTGGCGCCACTGGGGGTGAAGCCAAGATCCCTGAGGTTGCCGCCCTTGGCCACATAGTTCACCTGGCCCGGGAAAGTCAGGCCCTCGGACACCGGCCCTGGAACGAAGCCCCAACCGCCGGCGCTGGCTTGCCCCATCGGGAGGCCGGCGATGAAGCTTTCAAGCTGCGGGCGCAGCGCCGCAATGGCGAAATTGTCGGCGGTGACGTTGCCAACCATGCCGGCCCGCCCAATCAGCAGGCTGCGGATCTCTTCGAGCGCGGCAGCGACAGAGGCCCAGTCGCGATCGATCTGCTCGGCGAGACTCTTGAGGAAGAAGTAGTGGGTGACGCCGCCCAGCGTCTCGTTGAGCCAGTCGGCCTCGTTGTAGCCGGCACGCAGCCGCATCGCGACGACGCTGTTGCCCATGCCGGCCAGCGAGCTTTCGAAGCCGGCCTTCGATTCGAGCACCATCTGGCGGACGCGCTCGCGGTTATCGAGGCGGGCATCGGTCAGCACGTCATGGAAGATGGCGAGGAGATCATCGACGTGATCCGGCGTCGCCTTGCCGCGGAGGAACAGCCAGGCGGCGGTCCCCTTGCCATCGCGGCGTGTCGAGATCCAGCGGCTGGCTCCGACGCCACCGGTGAGCCGGCCAATCCGCTGGGTCAGGGTGACGAAATCTTCCGTGCTGGTCCCGGTCTGGGTCAGCGCGCGGGTGAAGATCGGCAGATAGGGCAGCAACCGGCCGGGCAGTGCCTTGAGATCGAAACCGACATCCAGATAGACGACGCCGCTGGTGGGCAGGTCGTGGGCGTAGACCGTGACGCCTGCCAGTTCCTCGGTGGCAATCGGGATGGCCTTGTTGGCGCGCGGCAGGTCCTCGAGCGTCAGCGTCGGGATCCGCGCCAGCGCCTCGGGCGAGTCCGGGGCGTCCTGCAGCGACTTCAGATGCCGCGTCTGCTCGGCGACGGCGGCAAGGCCAGCGGCATCCAGCCCCTGCTGCACCGCGTCGAGCCGCGCCCGCTCCTTGGCATTCTCGGCCGCCGCCTTTTCGGTGTCGGCCTTGAGGACCACCGTGGTGCGGTGCGGATTGCCGAGCAGATGGGTTCGGATCAGGGTTTCGAACACGGGTTCGCCCGCCGCAAGGCGCGCCTTGATCGCCGCAAGCGGCGTCTCGAAGCTGAGTGGTGCCAACGGATCACCGTCATAGAGCCACGTGCCCAGCGACCTGAACATCAGCGAGATGCCGCGCGGGAACGAGCCGGTATTGTTTTCGCGCAGCGAGAACTCCGCGCTGTTCATCGCCGCCTCGACGGTCGCCTTGTCGATGCCTTCGGCCGCCAGCTTCTCCAGCGTCTCGAGGATCAGCGCCTCGACCTTGCCGCCGTCGGCCTCGTCGATCCCCTTGAGCCCGAAGGTGAAGTAGGGCTGGCGGATGCCGTCGGCGAAACCAGAGCCGGTCAGCCCTTCGCCGAGGCCGGAATCGATCAGCGCCTTGCGGAGCGGCGCGGCCGGTGTGCCGACCAGCACGGATTCGAGCACGTTGAGCGCAAGGCTGAGCTCGGGATCGGTGATTTCGTCGAGCATCCAGTTGACCGCGACCAGACCGGTCTTCTTGCCGGCCTCGGCCTCGCTGGCGGCATAGGTCTCGACCACCTGCCGCGGCGCGCTCCAGCGCGGCTGGATGCCGATCTCGGCCTTGGGATCGATGCGCTCGAACTGGCCGAAATACTCTTCGAGGAGCTCGAGACGCTTGGCCGGATCGTCATCGCCATAGAACACCACGCGCGAGTTCGACGGGTGATAGAATTTCTCGTGGAACTGCTTGAACTGGGCGTAGGTGAGATCGGGGATGGCGTCCGGATCGCCACCAGAGTTCACCCCATAGGTGGTGTCGGGATAAAGCGAGATCTTGCTGAGCTTGCCCAGCACCGCCGAGGGCGAGGAATAGGCGCCCTTCATCTCGTTGAAGACGACGCCCTTGTAGACCATCGGCCCCTGGCTGTTATCCAGCTCGTAGTGCCAGCCTTCCTGCCGGAAAGTGTCCTCGGAGATCAGCGGGAAGTAGACTGCGTCGAGATAGACGTCGACGAGATTGTAGAAGTCCTTGAGGTTCTGGCTGGCCACCGGATAGGCGGTCTTGTCCGAGAACGTCATGGCGTTGAGGAAGGTGTGGAGCGAGCCCTTCAAGAGTTCGACGAAGGGTTGCTTCACCGGATATTTCCGCGAACCGCAGAGCACCGAGTGCTCGAGGATGTGGGCGACGCCGGTCGAATCTTCCGGCGGCGTCTTCAGTGTGACGCCGAACACCTTGTTCTCGTCTTCGTTGATCAGGCTGAGCACCTCGGCACCGGTCTTCTTATGCCGGTAGAGCCGCGCCAGCGAACTGATCTCGCCGATATGCTGTTCGCGGACGAGCTCGAAGGCGGGGTGTTCGGACATGAGGGCACTCGAAAAAGGAAAGGTGGCCACTAACTTAGGGACCAGCGAGGGCGGATGGAAGGGGCTGCCTGCCACCCGCCCATCTGGTCAGGCGGCCGGGCTGTAGCGGGCCAGCGCCTTGATCACCCGCGGCGCGCTGATGCGGCCGATCTGCCGGCCCTCGTCATCGTTGACGCCGACCCATTGGTGCTCGGCAAACAGCGGCAGCACGTCCTCGCAACGTGCATCCCGCGAGACCCCGTAGTCACAGACCTCGAACTCGCCGCGCTCCATGATGGACCGCACATGGATGGCGCGCGCCTTGTTCACATCGCGCACGAATTCCTCGATATGCGAATTGGCAGGCTTGAGGACGATCTCCTCGGGCTTCCCGACCTGCTGCACCGCGCCATCCTTCAGTACCGCGATGCGGTTGCCGATCTTCAGCGCCTCATCGAAATCGTGGGTGATGAACAGGATGGTCTTGTTGAGCCGCTGCTGCAGCTCAAGCAACTGGTCCTGCATGCCCGAACGGATCAGGGGATCCAGCGCCGAGAACGCTTCGTCCATGAGGATGATGTCGGTATCCATGGCCAGCGCCCGGGCAAGGCCGACACGCTGTTGCTGCCCGCCCGACATCTGGCGGGGACGCGTGCTTTCATAGCCCTTGAGACCGACGATCTCGATCCACTTCGCCGCCTCTTCCAGCCGCTGCGCCTTGGGCACGCCGCGAACTTCGAGGCCATAGGCGACATTGTCGATCACCGAACGATGCGGCAGCAGCGCAAACTTCTGGAACACCATGGCGATCCGCGTGCGGCGGAAGGTCCTGAGCGCTTCGGGGCTCATGGCGAGAACGTCCTCGCCATTGATGGTAATCTCGCCCGCAGTGGGATCGATCAGGCGGTTGACGTGCCGGATCAACGTGGACTTGCCCGAGCCGGAGAGGCCCATGACCACAAAGATCTGGCCGCGCTCGATATCGAGCGAGACATCGTCGAGCCCGACGACATGGCCGGTCTCGGACTGCACTTCGTCCTTGCCGCGCCCCTGGCGCAGCATGCCGAGGGCCGTCTCGGGATCGGGCCCGAAGATCTTGGTGACGCCCTTCAAACGGATGGCGTAGTCGGTGTTGTCGGTCGTGCTGCTCATCGCGCTGCCTCCTGGACGCCAATGCGGGCCTGCAACTGTTTGCCGAAGGCTTGGGTGACGCGATCAAAGACGATGGCCAGCGCCACTATGCCGAGCCCTGCGAACAGGCCGCGGCTGACCTCAAGCCGGCCGATGCCCTGCAGCACCTGGTAGCCAAGCCCGCCCGCGCCGATCATCGAGGCGATCACCACCATGGAGAGCGCCATCATGGTGGTCTGGTTGACGCCTGCGAGAATGGTGGGCAGCGACAGCGGGATCTGGACGCCGAACAGGCGCTGCGATGGGCTGGCGCCAAAGGCGCGGGTGGCTTCCATCACCGCCGGATCGACCGAGCGCAGCCCGAGATCGGTGAGACGCACCAGCGGCGGCGCGGCATAGACGATGGTCGCGAGCAGCGCCGGGATCTTGCCCGGGCCGAAGATCATCACCGTGGGGATGAGATAGACGAAGCTTGGCAGCGTCTGCATCAGGTCGAGGACGGGAGTGACAATGCCGCGCACCCGGTTGGAACGCGACATCCACACGCCGACCGGAATCGAGACGACGATGGCGGTGAGCGTTGCCGCAATCATCAACGCCGTGGTCGCCATGGCGTCGCGCCACAGATCCATCACGCCAAGAAACAGCATGGAGGAGAAGACGATGGCCGGCAGCTTCCAGCTCCGCGAGGCCAGCCAGGCGACACCGGTGACGATGGCGATGATCAGCCACCAGGGTGTCGCGACCAAGAGGTCCTCGATCGCCTTGAGCAGCATGAGCAGGGGATAGGCGGCCGCTTCGAAAGCGCCACCCCAGTTGGCGACCACCCAGTTGAGGCCGTCGTCGATGGCCCGCCTGAGCGGGCGCGTGTCGATGAGTTCGGGGAACAATTTCCGTCTCCGTTGACGCTAAAAGAGCGGCTGTCTTGCGTGGCGTCGGCGCTCACACGCAGAAACGCCAAGAGGACGGCCGGATATCTCCGGCCGCCCCGCTAGCTCTTGGTTCAGTCAGCTCAGCTCAGGCTGGCCTTGACCTTCTCGGCAACATCGGCCGGCACCCACTGCGTCCAGGTGTCTTGCTCGGTCTTGAGGAAGTTGGCGGCCGTATCGGCAGCGTCGGCCTTGTTCTCATCGCCATAGACCAGAAGCTTGCTGATCTGGGCGTTGGAGAGACCAACCTTGCTCAGGTAGTCCGCCACGACCGGCGCATCATTCTTGACCCAGGCAGCGGCGCCAACGACGGCAGGCGAGGACGGATAGGCCGTCACGCCAGGGGCATCGGTGCAATCCGGATCGGTGTTGCAGGCGTAGACGTCCGGCTTGGTCTCACCGAGGTCGAGCTGCACGGCGTCGTACTTGCCGAGAATGCCCGTCGGGCCCCAGTAGTAGAACAGGATCGGCTCGTTGCGGGTGAAAGCCCGCGCGATCGAGGCGTCGAGCGCTCCGCCCGAACCCGGGGAGAACAGGTTCCAGGTGTCCTCCATGTCGAAGGCTTCGAACAGCGCCGAAGTCGACAGCTCGCAGGCCCAGCCCGGCGGGCAGGAATAAAGACGCCCCTGCCCCGAATCTTCCGGATCGGGGAACAAATCCGGCCGCGCGATGACGGCTTCGGCAGAGGTCAGCTCGGGATTGGCGTCCTGGGTGTAGCGCGGAATGAACCAGCCCTCGACGGTGCCGTCGGTGATGGCATCGGCCAAGGCCACGACCTTGCCCTCGGCAATGGCGGCATCCCAGGCGTCCTGGATGGCGCTGGTCCACAATTCGGGGGCGACGGCCGGCGAGCCACGCGACAGCATCGAGGAGGAGGTCGGCACGGTGTCGCCTGCAACGATCTCGACGTTGCAGCCATAGCCTTCTTCCAGGATCGTGGCATGGATATGGGCGAGTGCGGCAGCGGACGGCCAGCTCATCTCGGCGATGTCGATGACACGGTCGGTGCCGCAACTGGTAGCGTCAGCATCCTGCGCGATGACCGGGGCGCTGGTGGCGGACAATAGGAGAGTGGCGATCGCAGCGGCAATGCCGCCGGACTTGAAAATCATTATCAATGCTCCGTCTGATTTCGTGCGCCGGAACATAGTGATTCGGCGCATGAGATGTCAAATTCGGCCTTTACCTTGGCAATACATCCGATCTTCTTGATCGAAATCTTGGCAATACAACTATAGAATGACCGACCACTTGCTATCGGAAGGCTCCGGAAACAGCCAGCCGACTCCGAATGTGCTCACAAGTTGACGAGAGTAAGTGGAAAATATTGCTCTTGCCACGAAGCCGCCGGAATCCGGGAGGTTTGGCGGATTGCGCCGGCTCGATCAAAACTTGCGGAAGGCACGCCGGATGGATGGCGGGCGGTGGACGACTCCATCCCGGGCACAAAAAGAAGGGGCCGGTCGCGTTCGCGGCCGGCCCCTCGTCGAGTGGAGTCGAAGCTCTGCTAGATACGGCCGCGGATGGCCGGACGAACCTTGTCGGCGTACCAGCCCTTGAGCTCTTCGATGAGCGCCGGGTCGATCGGGTCGCGCCTGGAGGCGTCGACATTGGACCTGAGCTGATCGGCACGCGTGACGCCGGCAATGATCGTGGAGACCGCCGGATGTTCCAGGATCCAGCGGAGCGCGAACTGGCTGAGCGGGATGCCGGCCGGAATCATCTGCTTGAGCTGATCAGCCAGCGCCACGCCGGTTTCGAACGGCAGGCCCGAGAAGGTCTCGCCGACATTGAACTTTTCGCCATTGGCATTGAAGCTGCGGTGGTCGGTGGGCGCGAATCTGGTGTCCTTGGTCCACTTTCCCGAGAGCAGGCCCGACGCCAGCGGCAGCCGGACGATGATGCCGACGTTCTTTTTCTGCGCCTCGGGGAAGACCTCGTCGATATAGTCCTGCCGGAATAGGTTGAAGATGATCTGGAGGCTGGCGCAACCGTCGGACCGCATGGCGAGCCCGGCCTCCTCGACATTTTCGACGCTGGCGCCCCAGTGCCGCATCATGCCCTCGGCCTTGAGGTCGTCCATGATGGTGAACACCTCGCCATCGCGCAGCACATCGGTGGGCACGGTGTGAAGCTGGGCGAGATCGAGCGTTTCGACGCCGAGGCGCTTCAGCGAACCGGCAAGGCTCTCCTTGATCGCCTTGCGGTTGTAGCCGGTGCGGCCGGGAAAGATTTCGCCATTGCGGCCGAGCTTGGTGGCGACATAGACACCCTTCTTGTCGGCAAACTCACCGATGCGCCGCTCGGACTGGCCGCCACCATAGACGTCGGCGGTGTCCCAGAAATTCACGTCCAGCGAGCGGGCGGTCTTGAGGATTTCGGCGGCGGTCGCATCGTTGACCGGCCCGAAGCTCTCGCCGAGCTGCCAGGTGCCGAGCCCGATTTCCGAAACCTCGTAGCCGGTCTTGCCGAGTGTGCGCGTGTTCATTGGTGGTTCCTCCTCGTGTATGGGCGAAGCCCCCTCATCCGTCTCGCTACGCGAGCCACCTTCTCCCACAAGGGGAGAAGGGACGCCGACCGCTGAGTTTTGCTGGTGCGATTTCGCAGTCAGGCCTTCTCCCCTCGTGGGAGAAGGTGGCCGAAGGCCGGATTAGGGGGCGCTTTCTGACTAGATGCTAGTGCCGTTCCTTGGTCGTGTGAAACACGATCTTGGGATAGTCGCGTTCGGCGCGGCCGAGCCACCACTGCGACTGGGCCAGATAGACCGGGTCGCCATACTTGTCCTCGGCCATTTCCAGCTTGTTGGTGGAAATGAAGCGGTCGAGCTCGGCCTTGTCTTCGCTGGAGATCCAGCGCGCCAGTTCGAAATTGATCACCTCGAAGCTGATCGGCACATTGTATTCGGACTGGATGCGCGACTGCAGCACTTCGAGCTGGAGCTGGCCAACGACACCGACGATGTAGTCGGCACCAACCATGCGGCGGAAAATCTGCGCGACGCCTTCCTCGGCGAGATCGCTCAGCGCCTTGGCAAGCTGCTTGGACTTCATCGGATCGGCGAGACGGACACGACGGATGATTTCCGGCGCGAAATTCGGGATGCCGGTGACCTTGGTGTTGGCGCCCTCGGTGAGGGTGTCGCCAACGCTGAGCGCGCCGTGGTTCGGGATGCCGACAATGTCGCCGGCGACGGCCTCTTCGGCCAGTTCGCGATCGTGCCCGAAAAAGAACATCGGGTTGGAGACGGCCATGTCCTTGCCGGTGCGGACGTTCTTCAAACGCATGCCGCGCTTGAACGTGCCGGACGAAAGCCGGACGAAGGCGATGCGGTCGCGGTGGTTCTGGTCCATGTTGGCCTGAACCTTGAAGACGAACCCCGAGACTTTCGCCTCGCCAGGGTTGATCGGGGCCGGCTCGGCCGGCTGCGGCCGGGGTTCCGGCGCCCAGGCGCCGAGCGCGGCCAGCAGTTGCGGCACGGCGATAGACTTCAGTGCCGAACCGAAGATCACCGGAGTGAGGTGACCGGCGCGATAAGTCTCGAGGTCGAAGGCCGGATAGCCATCGCGGGCGAGATCGAGATTTTCGAGCGCCGCCTTGATCACCGGATCGGCGTTGAGCGCGGCATCGTCGAACAGTTCGTCAACCGCTTCGAAGCGGCGGAGGACCTCGCCCGACGGGGCCAGCACCTGCTTGCCGATCATATCGACAATGCCCTTGAAATCGACGCCGCCACCCAGCGGCCAGACGACGGGCGTGACATCGAGCGCCAGGGTGTCGGCGATCTCATCGAGGATTTCGAGCGGGTCCTTGCCCTCGCGATCCACCTTGTTGGCGAAGGTGATGATCGGGATGTCGCGCAGCCGGCAGACCTCGAAGAGCTTCAGCGTCTGCGCTTCGATGCCCTTGGCGACGTCGATGACCATCACGGCCGCATCGACCGCGGTGAGCGTGCGATAGGTGTCTTCGGAGAAGTCGGAGTGGCCCGGGGTGTCGAGCAGGTTAAAGGTCAGGCCTTGATGCTCGAAGGTCATCACAGAGGAGGTGATCGAGATGCCGCGCTGGCGCTCGATCTCCATCCAGTCGGACCGGGTGGCGCGCTGATTGGCGCGATGGCGCACCTGCCCCGCCTGCTGGATGGCGCCCGATGAAGCAAGCAGCTTTTCGGTCAGCGTGGTCTTGCCGGCGTCCGGATGCGAGATGATCGCGAAGGTCCGGCGCGACTGATAGGGCAGCAGTTTGGTGGCTGGCGCGGCAGCGGTGAGGGCGTTCATGCTCGGGCTCGTGCGGGAAATCGCCCGCTACATAATGGAGCCGGCTGCCGAATGCAAAAAAGAAGGGCCACCCGGAGGCGGCCCTTCCCAATCTCGCGGCTTTCGAAGTGGTCACTGCTCACCCGAGACGGGGAGCGAGGCGCCTTCGATCAGGCCAGAGGCTGCTCCAAGCTGACGGAGACTCCAAGACCCTTCGAAACCGACGATTTCTTGTGAGACACTTGGATCACCTCCTTTGCGCTGTTGACGATAGAAGGAGCATGACCGTGATTATTGAATCGCGCAAGCCCTTGAAATCAGCGTCCGGAAAAGGTGAACCCCGCCACAGGCCACCGGGCGGGGTTCGAGAACTCTGCTATGGCCCGTGAGGATCAGAACTTCCAGTTCAGACCCACGGTGACTGCATGCTGATCAAGGGCCATGTCGCCCGCAGTACCATCGAAGTAGCTCTTTTCGCCAAAGTCGCTGTAGCGATACAGCAGATCGATCGAGAGGTCTTCGGTCGCGGCGATCTCGACGCCAGCACCGACTGTCCAGCCGAACTGAGTCTGGGAATCGCTGCCCGGCATCGGGTGATAGAAGGTGCCATTTGCGAAGGCGACACCTGCGGTGACGTAAGGCATTAAGGCGCCGGCATCGAAGCCGAGCTTGCCGCGCACAGACCCCTGCCAGTTGATGGTGTAGGTGGCGTCTTCATAGTCGCCGGAAACATCCGACCAGGCGACATCACCCACGATGCCGCCGACGACTCCGTCCGTGATATAGAAATTGGCGCCGAGACTGACGCCGACCAGCCAGCCGGAGATGTCCGCCGCGTTGCCGGGTCCGAACCAGTCCCCATCATTGGCGTCGGTAAACGCGCCCGACGCACCGCCGATGAAGGCGCCAAGATAAACGCCCTCCCAGTTGCCGCCGACATCGACCACGCCGGGCGAAGCCATCGGTTCGTCGAGCATGAGATCGGCCGCGCCGGCTGGCGCGATGGCAAGAAACGATACAGAGGTCAGAACTGCAACGAGAACGGACTTCATTCGGGGCTCCGCAGAGATGTACTCCTAGTCAATGGCTTGACGCCGCTCCGGTTAACAAGTCAAGAACCAAATGCGCTTCTTGCTTGCGCCGCGTGAGCCCGTTGCAAGCTTTTGAAGTATTCGTACCCGCCTGTTGTTTCCGCGCCACGCCCCATGGACGGATGGCGAAATGAAGAACCCCGCCGCGGCGATACCGGGCGGGGTTGGATCGGATCGGGTCGGCGCGGGCCGAAGAGGAGATCAGAAACGGAAGTTCACACCGACGGTCACAACGTCGCTCGACAGTCCGAACTCCGGATCGAACGGGCTGCCAAAGTCGGTGAACTCTTCGCTGTACTGGCTGTGCAGATAGCGCAGGTCGATGGCCATATCTTCGGTGACCGCCACCTGCACGCCCACGCCGGCCGTCCAGCCAACATGCGTGGCGTCCACCGGATCTCCGCCGACGTCGGAACCATGCGACGCGCTGGCGACACCAAGGCCGGCGGTCAGGTACGGCATGAACGAACCGCCGTCGAAGCCGACGACACCGCGCACGGCGCCGGTCCAGTTGATGGTGTTCTCGCTGTCACCGATGATGCCACCGAAATCTTCCGTGCCCCCGATATTGGCCCAGGCCAGGTCGCCGGCGACACCGAGAATGAGGCCGCTGCCAACATCCATGTTGGCGCCGGCGGTCACACCAAGAGTCCAGCCGCTGAGATCGATGTCGCAGCCCTCGGCACCACACGGCCCGCCATCACCGTTCACGTGATCGGCATCACCGACACCGTAGCCGACGAAACCGCCGAGATAGAAGCCATCCCAGTTGCCACCGACATCCACGACACCGGGGGTGTAGACGGGCTCTTCGACCATCAGGTCGGCAGCCATGGCAGGAGTGACCAGAGCTGCAGCAATTGCGACTGCAGAAACTACAAGCACGTTCCTCATTTGAATTCCCTCTCAAGCAAAGTTCAGTGTAACCCCAACTGACGCGAGTCTTAGGGCAGGCCGGAGGAGTCCACAACTGGAGGCGGCCAAATCCACGATCAACTATTGAGTCTTTCGCGTTTCCGTTGCCGATTCGACACGAAGCGCGAATACTGAGGCGCGCATTCGCTGCAATCAGCTGCATCTCGCGTCTGCTTGGGCAGAAGACTTGACGGCATGCAGCCCATCGAAAAACAACACCCCGCCGCGGCGTTGCCGGGCGGGGTTCGTTAGGATCCAGGATAGATCGGAAGCCTAGAACTTCCAGTTCAGGCCGACGGTGACGGCGTGCTGGTCGAGAGTGAGTGGAACGCCAGACTCGCCAAAGTACTCTTTCTCGCCGAAGTTGCTGTAGCGATACAGCACGTCGATCGATAGATCTTCGGTGGCTGCAATCGCGACACCAGCACCGACGGTCCATCCCAAGTGCGTCTGAGTGTCGGATTCATCGCCGTCGAAGCGCTCAAGAGTGCCATTTGCGAAAGCCAGACCGCCGGTCAGATAGGGCATGAACGCACCAGCGTCGAAGCCGAGCTTGCCGCGCAAAGAACCTTGCCAGTTGATCACGTAGCTATAGGCAAACTCCGACTCGTCATAGAGCGAACCGGAGACGTCTGACCAGGCGATGTCGCCGACGATGCCGCCAACGATGCCGTCGGCTATATAGAAGTTGGCGCCAGCGTTCACGCCCACTAGCCATCCGCTGAGGCCGATCGAGTCGTCGTCAAACTCGAACCACTCATCGTTGTCGTCGAGCGTGCCTGAAGCACCGCCGATGAACGCGCCGAGATAGACGCCTTCCCAGTCGCCGCCGACAGCCTCCACAACGCCGACCATTGGTTCGTCGATGATCAGGTCTGCCGCCGAAGCGGTGGCCGGCGCCAGAGTGAGTAGCGAGACCGAGGTCAACGCAGCAATGAGGAGGGTCTTCATGGCGACTCCGGGTCAACGTTAAATTCATGACAGGAATGATCCCGGTCGACTAGCAAGTCAATAGTCCCGAACGTGATCTGCTGGATACCGAACTGCAACGTCTATAGATCGACACCGATCTGTTGTTGCCCGGCAACATACCTCCGTCCGGCCGGGCCATCGCGCTGGCCTCCGCTGTGTACCTCGACGGAGACTCAAGCCGTCGTAAGCGGCTCCGAAATGACAAACCCCGCCGCGGCACTGCCGGGCGGGGTTTGCGAGAACCCTGGACAGACGGGAAGCCTAGAACTTCCAGTTCAGACCGACTGTCACAGCGTGCTGGTTAAGCGAGAAGTCGTAGCCGTCGAAGTACTCTTTCTCGCCGAAATCGCTGTAGCGATACAGCACGTCGATCGACAGATCCTCTGTCGCTGCAATCTCGACACCCGCACCCACGGTCCAACCGACATGAGTCTGGCTGTCAGTGCTGCTTGACCAGTCGAGGGTGCCGTTGGCGAAGGCAAGACCGCCGGTGACGTAGGGCATGAAGGCGCCGGCATCGAAGCCGAGCTTGCCGCGCAGCGAACCCTGCCAGTTAATGGTGTACTCGTAATAGTCGTCGTAGAGGCCGCCCGACACATCGGACCAGGCGATGTCACCGACGATGCCGCCAACGATGCCATCGGCAATGTAGAAATTGGCGCCAGCGTTCACGCCGACCAGCCATCCGCTGATACCCAGCGAGTCTTGGTAGAAGGGATAGCCATCATCGACAGTGTCGTCGAATGTGCCCGAAGCGCCGCCGATGAACGCGCCGAGATAGACGCCTTCCCAGTCGCCGCCGACGTCAACGACGCCAGGCGAAACCATAGGCTCATCAATGATCAAGTCGGCCGCCGAAGCGGTAGCCGGCGCAAGCGCAAGCAGCGAGACCGAGGTCAGCGCAGCAACGAGGAGGGTCTTCATGTCGACTCCGGACCAACGTGAAATTCATGACAGGAATGATCCCGGCCGATCAGCAAGTCAATAGTCCCGCGCGCCGTCTGGTGGCACACCGCGCCGTGACATCTGTAGATCGACGTCAATCTGTTGTTGTGCCGCAACATACCCCCGTCCTGTCGGGCCATCGCGCGGCCCTCCGCTGTGTACGCGGACGGAGACTGAAGCCGTTGCAGCCGGTTCCGAAACGACAAACCCCGCCACGGCGACGCCGGGCGGGGCTTGTTGAGATCCAGGATGGATCGGAAGCTTAGAACTTCCAGTTCAGGCCGGCAGTGACGGCATGCTGAGTGACGCCGATGTCCAGGCCATCGTAGTCCTGCGAGCCGAAGTCGCTGTAGCGATACAGCACGTCGATCGAGAGGTCTTCGGTGGCAGCGATTTCGACACCGGCACCCACGGTCCAGCCGATATGGGTGTTGCTGTAAGAGTCGCCGTCGAAGTCCATGGTGCCGTTGGCAAAGGCAAGACCACCCGTGACGTAGGGCATGAAGGCGCCGCCATCGAAGCCGAGCTTGCCGCGGAGCGAACCCTGCCAGTTGATGTCGAAGCCGTAGTCATCGCCATCGTAGGTGACGTCGCCGGACACGTCCGACCAGGCGATGTCGCCAACGATACCGCCGACCACGCCGTCGGTGATGTAGAAATTGGCACCGGCGTTCACGCCGACCATCCAGCCGGAGATGTCCAGCTCATCGTCTTCAAAGAACGGGACCGACACGTCGGTCGAAGCCGTGCCCGAAGCGCCGCCGATGAACGCGCCGAGATAGACGCCTTCCCAGTCGCCACCGACTTCCACCACGCCCGGGGAGTAGACGGGCTCCTGAATGATCAGGTCGGCCGCGCGGGTGGCGGAGGAGAAGCCGACGGCCGCAACGCCGACGAGAAGAAGTGCAGTCAAACGAGTCATAATTTGCCTCCTATAGGGGTGAGTGCAACCTAACGATTCACGCCGCTCATTGGGAGGGCCCCCGCGGCCAAAATGTGGAATTTGATCCGCTTTGACCCCTTCCTGTTGCACGCTTGCATCGATTCTCGCCACGATCTTAAGGGACTGATAATCTTAATGAATATGGCAGCAACCATAACCTCATGATCGCCACTTCGGCGCCACATTCGCACCACATTTCGCCAGGACTCGCGCGTTGGTCGCGTCAATGCGGATGCGGAGCAAATGTCCGCGCCATGAGTCTACGCATTTGTGCTGAGAAGGGAGGAATGGTGGGTGCGACAGGGATTGAACCTGTGACCCCCGCCGTGTGAAGGCGATGCTCTCCCGCTGAGCTACGCACCCATTCCAGATCGATGGTCCACGGGAAGGGACGATCGACAGTCCGTGCCGCTTGCGCGGGCTGGCGAGAAAGCCTTTGGCTTTCAGGCCCTTGGCGAAGGATGGTGGGTGTAACAGGGATTGAACCTGTGACCCCTACCATGTCAAGGTAGTGCTCTCCCGCTGAGCTATACACCCATCGCTTCGCTTGCCGGCGGGCTCTCGCCTGCCGATGCGGCGCGATAGATCATAAAAGCGTCGCACGGGTCAAGAGGGCAGCGCATCCGCTTTTCAGGACCGACGCCAACCGGCGATCACGCGGCCAGCAGCCGCTCGACTTCGCTGACCAGATCCTTGAGATGGAAAGGCTTGGAAAGCACCGACGCGTCGCGCGGCGCCTCGGAATCGGGATTGAGCGCCACGGCGGCGAATCCGGTGATGAACATCACCTTGAGGTCCGGATCGAGCTCGGTGGCGCGCCGCGCCAGCTCGATGCCGTCCATTTCCGGCATGACGATATCGCTGAGCAGGAGCGAGAAAGGCTCTTCCCTGAGCCGCTCATAGGCGGAACGGCCATTGTCGAAGGAGACCACCTCATAGCCTGCGCTTTTCAAGGCTCGCGTGAGAAACTGACGCATGTCGTTATCGTCTTCAGCGAGCAAAATGCGCTTCATGGCACCCTCTTGGCGGTCTTCTTCCGCAGGACTCTAGCGGGAGATGCTTAATCGATTTTTGCGTGGGGGAGAACCTGTGATCGCGAGTCTGGGCGAGATGCGGAACCAATGGCGGCATGCGGCCCTTTACCGACACCAACCCACCCATGAGGAGCCCCCGATGGCACAGGACAAGACGCTGGACGATCTCTTTCTCGATACGCTGAAAGACATCTATTACGCCGAACGGCAGATTCTCAAGGCGCTGCCGAAAATGGCCAAGGCGGCACAATCCGCCGAACTGCGTGCCGGCTTCGAGAAGCACCGCGATGAGACCGAGGGTCAGATCGCCCGGCTCGAGCAGGTGTTCGAACTGCTGGGCAAAACCCCGCGCGGCAAGACCTGCGACGCCATCCTCGGCATCCTCGAGGAAGGCAAGGAGATCATGGACGAGTTCAAGGGCACTTCGGCGCTGGACGCCGGACTGGTCTCAGCCGCCCAGGCCGTCGAGCACTACGAGATTGCCCGCTATGGCACGCTGAAGACCTGGGCCGCCCAGCTCGGCATGCAGGAGGCCGCAGCACTGTTCGAGGCGACGCTGAAGGAAGAGTCGGCGACCGACGCCAAGCTCAGCAAGCTGGCCACTAGCCAGGTTAACCGCGAAGCTGCCTGATCGGCAGGTGGACAATCGCACCGGGGCGCGGCAATCTATGTGCAACGCGCACGAAACGAGGCCCCGGTGCAGTCCGACTATTGGGACAGACCCGCTTTCGAGACCATCCGGCCCCGCCGGCTGATGTCGCCCGTGGTGTTCAATTCGGCCCATTCGGGGCGGGACTATCCCGAACGCTTCCTCCAGATGACACGGCTGGATCACCTGTCCATCCGCCAGTCGGAGGACGCTTATGTCGATGAACTGTTTGCGCGCGCCCCGCATCTGGGGGCGCCGCTGCTTCGGGCACACTTCCCACGTGCCTATCTCGATGTGAATCGTGAGCCCTGGGAGCTGGACCCAACCATGTTCGTCGAACCGCTGTCCGAGCGGTTCAACACCAACAGCCCACGCGTTGCAGCGGGTCTGGGGACGCTGGCGCGGATCGTGGCCGAGAACAAGCCGATCTATCGCGAGCGGTTGACGCTGGACGACGCCCGCATGCGGATCGAAGGCATCTACCAGCCCTATCACGCCACCCTGCAGCAATTGCTGACGCAGGCGCATGCCAGTTTCGGCGTGGCGGTGCTGATCGATTGCCACTCGATGCCGCGCCTATCGCGGGCCGGCGACCGCGCCGCCCCAGATATCGTGCTGGGGGATCGGTATGGCACGACCTGCGCACCGGTGCTGGTTGACCTGGTTGAGATGGCGTTCTCCGCCGCAGGGCTGCGCGTTGCCCGCAATCGCCCCTATGCCGGGGGCTTTGCCACGCGCACCTATGGCCGGCCGCAGCATGGCGTGCACGCCTTGCAGATCGAGATCAGCCGACATCTCTATATGAACGAGGTGACGCTGGAGCGCAGCGAAGGCCATGCGGCCATGTGCCAGCTGACCAACCGGCTGGTGGCGGCGCTGATCGGGCTCGACCCCGCAATGCTGGCGCCAAGATTGCCGGACTCCGAGAAATACGCCGCCGAGTGAAGGGGCTGGAACCGATCGGACATGGCCGGATCGCAAGGTCCGGGAAAGAAAGGGCCGCCGAAGCGGCCCAGTCAAGGGAGGAAACGATTGGCGGCCGGTGACATGCCCCAAGTCCAAGTCACGTCGTCAAGTTGACGCCGTAGAGAAGATCGCAAGCCGCCCATCCATCATGCCCTTTCTGGGTGAACTGATTTGCCTGTATCGGCAAGACGTCCGGAAGTCTTCAACATCGTTCTATGACAGTGTTGTTGCAAAAATGACTCACGACTGACACAGGACGGCTGGGTCCAATAACCCACAACGACTGGCATCACCTTGCCAGCACGACAGAAAACGGAAGTTGCGCCCTATGACTGATCCACGTCTCGGTGGCCTCGATGCGGACCTGATCCGCAACACATTGCTGGATGCGGCGGTGATTGCTGCCACGCGCACCCTGCCCCGGTTCCGGTCAGGACTTGCGGTCGACAACAAGGACGCCGCCGGATTCGACCCCGTGACCGAAGCGGACCGCGACGCGGAGCTGGCGATTCGCGAATTGCTGGGCGAGCGCTTTCCCGATCACGCCATCATCGGTGAGGAGTGGGACGACAAGCTCGGCGCCGGCCGGTTCGCCTGGATCATCGATCCGATCGACGGCACGCGAGCCTTCATTACCGGGGTGCCGGTCTGGGGTACGCTGATCGGCCTCAATGTCGACGGCCACGCGGTGGCGGGCCTGATGGCGCAGCCCTTCTCAGGCGAAATCTTCCTCGCCTTACCCGGCGAGGCCCACTATCACCGCGGCACTGATCGCGCGATCCTGAGAACCTCGGCCGTCACCGAACTGGCAAAGGCCAAGATGACCGCGACCTCACCCGACATTTTCGAGAGCGCTGGGGTTTCGGACCAGTGGACGCGGCTGCGCAAGAACGTGCTGACCACCCGCTACGGGCTGGACTGCTATGGCTATGCGCTGATGGCAGCCGGCCATATCGACCTCGTGGTCGAGGCAGCGCTGAAGGACGTGGATATCGCGCCGCTGATTCCGCTGATCGAGAACGCCGGTGGCGTCATTACCACCTGGGATGGCGGGCCGGCGGAACAGGGCGGCAATTGCGTCGCCGCCGCGACGCCGGAGCTGCATGCCGCCGCGATGGCCGTGCTGAACGGCTAGGGCGACGGCTCCGTTACGAACGCATCGAAAGCCGCGAGCACCTGACCGCGGACCGGATCGGTGTCCATGAACATCTCGTGCTGCGCCCCCGCAATGACGAGATGCCGCCCGGTGCGCATCCTGAGGCCGAGCGTCTCGATGGCGGGGGTCGAAACCACCCGGTCGCGCGCCGCCGCCAGCATCAGCGTCGGAATACGGACGGCGCCCGGATAGCGGTCGGTCGCGGCCACCGCCATGGCGCGGAAGGCTGCGGCCACCCAGCGGATACTCGGCGAGCCCACGGCAAGATCTGGCCGGGCCTTGATGATCTCCACCGCACGCATATAGCGGGCCCGGTCCGAGGTCAGCGGATTACCGGCGAAGGATTTCTCCGATTGCTGCCTGTCGGTGCTGCGCCCGACAGGAAGGCGGCCGAAGCCGACCCAGGACAGCACCCGCGCCAGCGCTGCAGTGCCGTTGAGCCCCAGCGGTTGCCCGTCGATCGCCAGCATCGGCGCCGACAGGAACAGCCGCTCGAACATCATGCGGTCGCGGGCCCCGGCGTTCAGCGCGACCAGTCCACCCATCGAATGGCCGACGAGATAGTAGGGCGCCGGACTGTCGGGCAGGAGGATCGAGCGGTGGAACGAACTGAGGTCGATCCAGTAATCGTCGAAGTCGCGGACGTAGCCGAGGCGCTTGGTGCCGGCGAGCCGCTGGCTGCCACCCTGCCCGCGCCAGTCGAACGTGGCGACGGCAAAGCCGCGCTTCTGGAAGTCGGTGATCGTCTCGAAGTACTTCTCGATATACTCGGCCCGGCCATGGATCAGGCACACCGTGCCGCGTGGCGGCGTGTCCCGATGGCGTGGAAACAGGGCGTAGCGCAGCCTGGTACGGTCGGTTGTATCGAAGTAGCCGACGCGAGCACCTTCCGGCACCGGATTGGACGGCACTACGGCAAGGGTCGGACCGTTCGGATCAACGATGGCATTCATTTCAGCAGTCCGGCCGCAACCCAGGGTGTCTGCGAAGCATAGCGACGGGCATCGGCAATGTCATGGTTGCACCCTCGCTTGCCCCAGGAAATAGGCCGCCGGCCGCCTCTGGAATCAGAAAAGCCAGTATCCGGTTGGGACACTGGCTCTCCTGGATGGCCGCCTTGCGGGGGGCGGGTGAAGGCGGCGCATTCGTTGTGCCCTGCAGCAGACAATCAGCACAGTTGCGCTTATAGGAAGTGCCGCCTGAACGGGTTTTGAGGGGGCCGTTCATATTCGGTTCAGCTACCGAAGCCTGCCCCTTGAACCGCAAAATATCCCACCTAAATCACTGCTGTTCGCCGGGAGAGCCCCGGGGACCGGGACACCCGGGAATGTGCTTCGCCCGCTAGGGGGAGCATGTGGGACACCCGAACATCAGACACGTTGCTCAACAGGAGAATGTGAAATGGCCGCCTATGATTTTTCCCCCTTCTACCGTTCGACCGTCGGCTTCGACCGGGTGTTCAACCGCCTCGATGCGCTGGTTGGACAGGAAGCCAAGTCCTACCCGCCCTATAACATCGAGCGGGTCGGCACCGACGCCTACCGCATCTCGATCGCCGTCGCCGGCTTTGCCGAGAGCGACATCGCCATCGAGAGCAAGGAAAACAACCTGGTGATCAAGGGTGCCAAGGCCCCCGAGGCCGAGGACAAGACCCGCGAGTTCCTGCATCGCGGCATTGCCGAGCGCGCCTTCGAGCTGCGTTTCCAGCTGGCCGACTACGTTGAGGTCGCCGGTGCGTCGCTCGAGAATGGCCTGCTCCATATCGAGCTGAAGCGCGAGCTGCCGGAGTCCAAGAAGGCCCGCCAGATTCCGATCAACAGCACGACCAAATCCATCGAGGACAAGACCTCGGTCAACTAACCCCGCTCGCGAACGCCCCGGTCAAACGGAGCGGTCTGTGCGACCGGGAGAACGGAGTTGGAGCGCGGGTCCCACAAGGGGCCCGCGCTTCCGTTTTTGGGGCAAGTGTTCTGAAGTATCGTCGCAATACTAACAGCGGCGCAAAAAGTCAGATGCTGCCATAGAGACGCACGCGGATTGATCTACGCCCATCTGCCGCAGCCCGGACGAAACATGAATCAGCACAACGCGCGCCGTCGCAGAATGGATCATACACGTCTTGTTTATCGACGAGACCAATCCGTTGGCGAGGTGAGGGCGTAACCCCTCCATTCCGAAAGCAACGAGCAATCGGACAGTGAAGTTTCAACGGAGGATTATCATGAAGTTTCTCAAAGCGCTGACCGTCGCGTCCGTCCTGGCCTTCTCCCCGGCCGTGGTCGTCCCCGCCTTCGCCGCCAATGTCGTCGAGACCGCCCAGTCGGCCGGCACGTTCAACACCCTGATTGCAGCAGCCACCGCGGCCGGTCTCGGCGATGCGCTCGCGACCACCGAGAACATCACTGTGTTCGCCCCGACCGACGAGGCCTTCGCCGCCCTGCCGGCCGGCACGGTCGATGATCTGCTGAAGCCCGAGAACAAGGACAAGCTGGTCGCGATCCTGACCGCCCATGTCGTCCCCGCCAAGGTGATGGCCGGCGACATCGCGGAAGGCACCGCCGAAGTCGACACGCTGAACCCCGACGTGAAGCTGAAGGTGACCAAGGACGCCAATGGCGTGATGGTCGCCCTGTCCAACTCGGCCAAGGTCGTCTCGGCTGACGTTGCCGCCGACAATGGCGTGATCCACGTCATCGACGCCGTGCTGCTGCCGTAAGCCGCCGTCGCGGATCAACGCCATCGACCGGGGACCCTCACCCCCGGCAGAGCGCGGGCCCTCCCCTCAGGGTCCGCGTTTTTTGTTGGACTGGCCCCAATGACGATAGCCCGACAGGCCTTCGCCATCGGGTTTTTGGACTGCACGTCTGCCGCAAGCGCGGCATGGGCGGGACTTCGTCCCTGTTATGCCGGTCTACCGGCGTCGTAGTCGGTGGGACTTTCGCCCCGCCCATTGCGAAGGGACTTATGGCGCACGGCACCGCGAAGCGAAGCAGGAACCGCAGTCACCCCGGATGCAACGGCTTGCACCCGGCCCCCTACCCTCCCCGCGGTGCCCCGTCGGCACCTCGCATCGAGGAGGTAGGGGCAGATTAGGGCCTGGGAAATCGGCGGGGATAAACTTGTCCTGACACGCCGGCAGTTCCGCCTGACGGAACCCCGCTGGACCGAAGGAGCCGCAGGATATCCAGCCACATTTTCCTATATCCCCGAGGCCCTGCAAAAGCACTTTCGCCGGAAAGCCCCTCTGCCTCTCCGGCGCTGAATTCCTATCGTTTTCCTATTCCATTCTCGCAAATCCTACACGCCGCTGTCACATGACGGCAAAAAAGTGGCGCCAAGCTGCTTGCCCGCAGTTTGGAATTATGCAAATGTAGCTGCGATAGGACAGTACGTCTGTCCAATTTTCGTGAGCGGCCGGTCTCCCCGGATGCGTTTCACACGCCGATCCGGCTGGCCCGCTTGACGAGAGCGGAAACGGAGGGGTGGGGCCTTATCGAGCCCGAATGAGCGGCCATTTGGATGCAGAGCCGCTCCCCATGAAATGGATTGCGCCGCCGGCGCCTCGCCGTACAGTGACGTACGGTTCGGGCAAGGCAAGCGCGCCGAAAGGAACGACAACCCGGGGCCGACTTCCGGACCCGAAGACGACTGCAACAGAGGAACTGCACATGGCCGACATCAGGAACGGAAAGATGATGACCCATCCCGTATCGGAAGCCGCCATGCGCAAAGACGGCATGCGGTCGGACCTGCCGGCGGGCGTGATGCGCCCGGCCTCGGAAGGACTCTATGACGCGACGCGCGAGCACGATGCTTGCGGCGTCGGCTTCATCGTCAACATGAAGAACCTGCCGAGCCAGAAGATCGTGCAGAACGGCCTCGCTATTCTCGAGAACCTCGAGCATCGCGGCGCCGTGGGTGCCGATCCGCTGATGGGCGACGGCGCCGGCATTATGGTGCAGATCCCGCACCGCTTCTTCGAGCGGCAGGCGCAGGCCCTCGGCTGGACGCTTCCAGCCAAGGGTGAATATGCCGTTGGCTTCATCTTCATGCCGCAGGACGCCGACCTGCGCGCCAAGATGGAGCGCATCGTCGACAAGGTCATCGAAGACGAGGGCTGCACGCTGGTCGGCTGGCGCGACGTGCCGTCCGACAACAGCTCGCTTTCCAAGGACCCCGAGATCGTCGCCACCGAGCCGTTCCACCGCCAGGTGGTGATTGGCCGCGGCGCTGCGATTGCCGATGAAGAGGCGTTCGAGCGCAAGCTCTATGTCATCCGCAAGGTGATCTCGTCCAAGATCTACTCGGCCTTCGAGGGCAAGCCCAACGACTTCTATATCGTGTCGCTGAGCTGCCGCACGCTGGTCTACAAGGGCATGTTCCTCGCCGCCCAGTTGGGCGCTTATTACAGTGACCTGCACGAGCCGGATTTCGAATCCGCGCTGGCGCTGGTGCATCAGCGCTTTTCGACCAACACCTTCCCGTCCTGGCGGCTGGCGCACCCCTATCGGTTTGTCTGCCACAACGGCGAAATCAACACCGTGCGCGGCAACGTCAACTGGATGGCGGCCCGGCAGGCTTCGGTGGCGTCCCCGTTGTTCGGCGGCGACATCCAGAAGCTCTGGCCGATCTCCTATCCAGGTCAGTCCGATACGGCCTGCTTCGACAACGCGCTCGAGTTCCTGATCCGCGGCGGCTACTCCCTGCCCCACGCGGCAATGATGCTCATCCCCGAGGCCTGGGCCGGCAACCCGCTGATGGACGAGGACCGGCGCGCTTTCTACGAGTATCACGCGGCGCTGATGGAGCCGTGGGACGGCCCGGCGGCGATGTGCTTCTCCGATGGTCTCTCCATCGGCGCGACGCTCGACCGCAACGGTCTGCGTCCAGCCCGCTATCTGGTCACCGAGGACGATGAGGTCGTCATGTCGTCGGAAGCCGGCGTGCTGCCGATTCCGGCCGACAAGATCAAGCAGAAGTGGCGCCTGCAGCCGGGCAAGATGCTGCTGATCGACCTGAAGCAGGGCCGCATCGTCTCGGACGAGGAAATCAAGGCCGAGCTGGCCACCGCGCAGCCCTACAAGCAGTGGCTGGCGCGGACCCAGATCGTGCTCGAAGACCTGCCGGCGGTGCCCCATGACACCCCGACGTCCGACGTGCCGCTGCTCGATCGCCAGCAGGCCTTCGGCTATACCCAGGAAGACCTGAAGCTGATCCTGCCGCCCATGGCCGCCACCGGCCAGGAAGCGGTCGGCTCGATGGGCACCGACACGCCGATCTCGGCGCTTTCGAACAAGTCGAAGCTCCTCTACTCGTACTTCAAGCAGAACTTCGCGCAGGTGACCAACCCGCCGATCGACTCGATCCGCGAAGAGCTGGTGATGAGCCTCGTCTCGTTCATCGGGCCGCGGCCGAACGTGCTCGACATGTCGGGTGGCGGCAAGCGCCAGCGGCTGGAAGTGCGCCAGCCGATCCTGACCAACGAGGATCTCGAGAAGATCCGCGCCATCGGCGGCATGGACAACCCGTTCCATTCCAAGACGCTCGACATCACCTACCCGGTATCCGAGGGCGCCGAAGGCATGGCGGCGGCGCTGGAAGCGCTGTTCTCGGAAGCCGAGATGGCGGTGCATGCCGGCGACAACATCATCATCCTCTCCGACCGAGCGATGAACCGCGACCGCGTCGCGATCCCGGCATTGCTGGCGACGGCGGGCGTCCACCATCACCTGATCCGGAAGGGCCTCCGCACCTCTGTGGGCCTCGTGGTCGAAACCGGCGACGCGCGTGAAGTGCACCACTTCTGCGCCCTGGCAGGCTATGGCGCCGAAGCGATCAACCCCTATCTCGCCTTCGAGACGCTGGCAGCGATGAAGACCGACCTGCCGGGCGAGCTCGACACCGATGAGCTGGTCTATCGCTACATCAAGGCGATCGGTAAGGGCATCCTGAAGGTCACGGCCAAGATGGGCATCTCGACCTATCAGTCGTATTGCGGCGCGCAGATCTTCGATGCCGTGGGCCTGAGCTCGGACTTCGTTTCGACCTATTTCACCGGCACCGCGACCACCATCGAAGGCGCCGGCCTGAAGGAGATCGCCGAGGAAACCGTGAAGCGCCATCTCGACGCTTTCGGCAACTCACCGGTGCTCGAGGACGCGCTCGATATCGGCGGCGACTACGCCTTCCGCCAGCGCGGTGAGGCGCATGTCTGGCGCTCGGAGACGGTGGCGAGCCTGCAGCACGCGGCGCGTGGCAACTCGCAGGACAAGTACCGCGAATACGCCAAGCACGTGAACGAGGTCGAGGACAAGTATGTCACTATCCGCTCGCTGTTCCGCCTGAAGGGCGCCGAAGAGGATGGGCGTACCCCGGTGCCGCTCGAGGAAGTCGAGCCGGCGGCCGAGATCGTCAAGCGCTTCTCGACCGGTGCGATGAGCTATGGCTCGATCTCGCTCGAGGCGCACACGACGCTGGCCATTGCGATGAACCGCATTGGCGGCAAGTCGAACACCGGTGAGGGCGGCGAGGAGCCGGATCGGTTCGTCCCGATGCCGAACGGCGACTCCAAGCGCTCGGCCATCAAGCAGGTGGCCTCGGGCCGGTTCGGCGTGACGACGGAATATCTCGTCAATTCCGACATGATCCAGATCAAGATGGCCCAGGGCGCCAAGCCCGGCGAGGGTGGCCAGCTGCCCGGCGACAAGGTCAACCAGACCATCGCCAAGGTGCGCCATTCGACCCCGGGCGTCGGCCTGATTTCGCCGCCGCCGCACCATGACATCTATTCGATCGAGGATCTGGCGCAGCTGATCTTCGACCTGAAGAACGTCAACCCGGACGGTCTCGTCTCGGTCAAGCTCGTCTCGGAAGTCGGCGTCGGCACCGTGGCGGCCGGTGTTGCCAAGGCACGCGCCGACCACGTGACGATCTCGGGCTATGAAGGTGGCACGGGCGCGAGCCCGCTGACCTCGTTGAAGCATGCCGGCTCGCCTTGGGAAATCGGCCTTGCCGAAACCCACCAGACGCTGGTGCGCAACAAGCTCAGGAGCCGCATTGCCGTGCAGGTCGACGGCGGTGTGCGCACCGGCCGCGACGTGGTGATCGGCGCCCTGCTCGGCGCTGATGAGTTCGGCATGGCCACCGCGCCGCTGATCGCGGCCGGCTGCGTGATGATGCGCAAGTGCCACCTCAACACCTGCCCGGTTGGCATCGCCACCCAGGACCCGGTGCTGCGTGCGCGCTTCACCGGCAAGCCCGAGCACGTCATCAACTACCTGTTCTTCGTGGCCGAGGAAGTCCGCGAACTGATGGCCCAGCTCGGCTATCGCAAGTTCGACGAGATGGTCGGCCAGATGCAGATGCTCGACCGTTCGGAGGCCATCACTCACTGGAAGGCCAAGGGTCTGGATTTCAGTAAGCTCTTCCACAAGCCGTTCGCCGGCGAAGGTGTGGGCATCACCCATACCGAGAGCCAGAACCACCCGATCCAGACGGTGCTGGACAGAAAGCTCATCGCGGCGGCACAGCCGGCGCTGGAGCATGGCACGCCGGTGAAGATCGTCGAGACCATCGCCAGCGTCGACCGCTCGGTGGGCGCGATGCTCGGCGGCGCGGTGGCCAAGCGCTACGGCCATGCCGGGTTGCCCGACGACACCATCGCCATCTCGCTGACCGGCACCGCCGGCCAGGCGTTTGGCGCCTGGGCGACACGCGGCATCTCGATCGACCTCGTCGGCGAGGCCAACGACTATGTCGGCAAGGGCCTGAGCGGTGCGCGCCTCGTGGTGCGTCCGCCGGAGCAGCGCGGCTATGTCGCCGAGGACTCGATCATCATCGGCAACACCGCGCTTTATGGCGCCATCACCGGTGAAGGCTACTTCCGCGGTGTGGCCGGCGAACGCTTCGCCGTGCGCAACTCCGGCGCCATCGCCATTGTCGAAGGCACTGGCGACCACGGTTGCGAGTACATGACCGGGGGCGTGGTGGTGGTGCTGGGCAAGACCGGCCGCAACTTCGCGGCAGGCATGTCCGGCGGCGTCGCCTATGTGCTGGACGAGGACGACAGCTTCGAGACGCGCTGCAACATGTCGATGGTCGAACTCGAGCCGATCACCGATGAGGAGCGCATTGCCGAGCGGGCCTTCGGCCAGTCCGGCGACCTCGAAACGGCTGGCGTGGTCGAGATCATGCGCGACCTGCGCCGCAACGATGCCGAGCGGCTCTATCAGCTGATCGCGCGCCACAAGAGCTTCACCGGCTCGAGCCGGGCCAACCATATCCTCTCGAACTGGGACGAGTATTTGCCCAAGTTCAGGAAGGTGATGCCGGTCGAGTACAAGAAGGCGCTGGCGCGGCTGGAGCAGGAACAGGCCGCAATGCGGACGGCGGCGGAATGAGCCGGACGATACGAACGGCAGTTCTGGCAACGCCGCTCCTGGCCGCCATGATGGCAGGTTCGCCCGCCATGGCGGCCGGGTTCACTGTGATCGAGTTGTCGTTTACCAGTCGCTTCGACAAGCCGATCGTGTTGCACTTTGCTCCTCCTGCAGGCTTTTCAACGAAGGCCTGCAAGGCCTCTCTGGCAGATGCCGTGACCGAGTTCAGTCCGAACTTGAAGAAGGCCTTCAAGAAAAACTACGGTACCGAGATTGACCGCTGGACCGGTGCGAAGTTCGTTAGTGGCGAATGCACGACACTCAACTCCCCACCCAGCCAACTTTTCAAGCTGAAGCTTTCAGGACAATAGGGAAGCAAAAATGGGCAAGATCACAGGCTTCCTCGAGATCGATCGCGTCGAGCGGGACTATCTTCCGGTCGAAGAGCGGCTGAAGAACTACAACGAGTTCGTCATTCCGCTGGGCGACAAGGGCACTCGCGACCAAGCGGCGCGCTGCATGGATTGCGGCATTCCGTACTGTCACAACGGCTGCCCGGTGAACAACCAGATCCCGGACTGGAATGACCTCGTCTACAAGGGCGAGTGGCTGAAGGCGCTCAAGAACCTTCACTCCACCAACAACTTCCCGGAATTCACCGGCCGCATCTGCCCCGCCCCGTGCGAGGCGAGCTGCACGCTGAACATTCCGGACACCCCGGTGAACATCAAGTCGATCGAATGCGCCATTGTCGACAAGGGCTGGGAAGAGGGCTGGATCACCCCGCAGATCAATCCCAACAAGACCGGCAAGAAGGTCGCGGTGGTGGGCTCGGGTCCGGCCGGCATGGCCGCTGCCCAGCAGCTCGCCCGCGCCGGCCACGAGGTGCACCTCTATGAAAAGGCCCAGCAGATCGGCGGGCTGATGCGCTACGGCATTCCGAACTTCAAGCTCGACAAGAAGGTCATCGACCGCCGTGTCAGCCAGATGGTCGCCGAAGGCGTGGTGCTGCATACCGGCGTGCATGTCGGCAAGGACATCGCGATCGAGGACCTGATCGCCCAGCACGACGCTGTGGCCATGGCCGGCGGCGCCGAGAAGCCCCGCGACCTGCCGATCCCGGGTCGTGAGCTCGATGGCATCCATTTCGCCATGGATTTCCTCAGCCAGCAGAACCGCCGGGTCACCGGCGAGCCGCTGAACAACGTCAACCCGATCCTCGCCGGCGGCAAGCACGTGGTGGTGATCGGCGGCGGCGACACGGGCTCGGACTGTATCGGCACCTCGAACCGGCAAGGCGCCCTTTCGGTCACCCAGATCGAAATCATGCCCGCCCCGCCCGAGAAGGAAAACAAGCTGCTGGTTTGGCCGAACTGGCCGCTGAAGATGCGCACGTCTTCCAGTCAGGAAGAGGGTGTGGTTCGCGACTTCGCCGTTGCCTCGATCATGTTCGAGGGCGAGAACGGCAAGGTCACGGGTCTGCAATGCGCCCGCGCCGACGAGAAATTCCAGCCGATCCCGGGCACCGAGTTCACCTTGAAGGCCGATCTCGTGCTGCTCGCCATGGGCTTCCTCGGCCCGGTGCAGGAAGGCATGATCCAGGACGCTGGCATCGCCACCGACCGGCGCAGCAATGTGCTGGCCGACACGGTGAAGTATCAGACCAGCCGCGAGAAGCTGTTCTCGTGCGGCGACATGCGCCGCGGCCAGTCGCTGGTGGTCTGGGCCATCCGCGAAGGCCGCCAGTGCGCCCGCTCGATCGACGAGTGGCTGATGGGCAAGAGCGATCTGCCGCGCTGAGTTCTGCTGAGCGCTGAGACATGCAAAGGGGCGCCAGTGGCGCCCCTTCGCTATTCTGGGTCGAGCCCACGCAGGATCTTCGGGGCGGCGAAGTCCGAATAGTCGATGAGGACGGTGGCCGCCTTTCGCGGATCGCATTCGGCCAGATAGAGCAGTTGGCCACCGCGGTAGCGCTGGTTGGCCTCCGCCTCAGGGTCTGGGTCGGAACCGTCCCGAACCGCCATCCGGGCGAAAGACCCCGAGAACGGCACATCGAGGAAGACCGAGAAGTCCCAGTCGCCGCGTAGCTCCGGTCGGTGGAGGAAGATGCCATCGACCACGAGGATCGATCCGGCCACGGCACTCTCATAGGGCAGGTCCAACGCTGTGTCGGTCCGGTGATCGAACGCGGCCCGCCGATACTGGCCGTTGCCTCCGGGTCCGAGCGGCTCGAGCAGCGAACTTCGGAACAAGGCCAGGTTGAACGAGTCCCGATAAAATCCCTCTGCCGAGCCGCGACCGCGCGCATAGCGGACCGCGCGCGGATTGTGAAAGCCATCGATGCTGGCGCGAATGACGGGCAATTGCATGTCCACAAGGATCGCTGCCAGCCTGTCGGCAAATGTCGTCTTGCCCGCGCCATCAACGCCATCGATCGCGACGCGCAACACGCCATCTCCGACCTGTTGCCGGATGCGAGCGGCGATCGCCGTCAGGACGCCATCGACACTCACGGCACGAGGACGATCTTGCCGGGACGGCCGGGGACGTCGGAGGCGGCGCAGGCCTTGCCGGCTTCGGCGAGGCCGAAGAGGCCGCCGATATCGAGCTTGAGCGTGCCGCTGGCGGCCTTGGTGACGATCTCGCCGATCATCTTGCCGATGAGCTCCGGCGGCGTGGTCTGCAGGAGCTTGCCCAGCCAGAAGCCTTCGACGCGCGCCTGCTTGAACAGCAGGTTTGCGGCCGAGATTTCGAGCGGCCGGCCGGTCAGCGCGCCGAAAGAGTAGAGCGTCGAGGCCTCGCCCATGGTGGTGAAGATTTCGTCGGAAGCCGCACCGCCGATAGAGTCGATGCCAAAGCGGATCGGCGCGCCCTTGGTAAGCTCGCGGACGGCCACCTGCCAGTCCGGCTGGTCGGTCGCTACGGCCATATCGATTCCGACTTTGGCCAGTTCCTCAACACCAGCGGCGCGGCGCACGAGGCTGATGACGTTGATGCCCTGATCGGCCGCGAACTGCGCCACCATCTTGCCGACGGCGCCATTGGCGGCATTCTGGATCACCCAGTCGCCGGCTTTGGCGCCCATGGTGTGAAGGATCATCTTGGCGCTCAGCGGCATCGAGACCATCTGGCAGGCCGTCTCATCGCCAATGCCGTCGGGCACGGGAACGGCGCGGGACGCGTCGACGAGGTAGTAGTCCGCCCAGGCGGCACTCGCGCCACCGGCGACACGTTGACCGAGCTTGAGATTGGCAACTCCCTCGCCCAGTGCATCGACGACGCCGAGTGCCTCGGTGCCGGGAACATAGGGCATGGCCGGCTTGTAGCCATAGCGGCCGGCAATGGTCATCAGGTCGTGATTATGGATCGGCGACATCACCAGTTTCACGCGGACCTGGCCGGGACCGGGCTGCGGCAACGGGTAGGCGCCGAGCTTGAGCACGTCGGACGGAGGGCCGAAGGAATCCTGGTAGACGCTATGCATTTTGGAGCTTTCAGAGGGGAGGGATATCGCCCCGCATATGGGGGCAACCGCGCTGTGAATCCAGCCGAATGCGAAGACCGTGGCGTTATCGCAGCGCCGCTTCGTCGAGGACTTCGCCTTCCTCAGGCACTTCTGGTTCCTTGCCAACCCAGAAGGCGTCGGCCCGGCCGACGGGGGCGTCGATCAGTTGCGTCATGTCGAAGCCGGCCTTGTCCTCGGTCGGGTCGGAAATGCCGGTGGCAAGGATCAGGTCGGTGGCACGCCGCGGCGTGTGGGTGAGCGAGATCACCGCGCCGGCGACCTCCAGCAGCTTCATCTGCCCGAGCCCCTGATAGGGCGGCCGCACCATGTTCTGCGCCTCGGTGCCCAGCAGCGGATCGGCGACCTGGATGCCGACGGTGCCGCCGCCACGATAGTAGGTGCGCAGACTCTGGCTGACATAGAAGGCCAGCTTGTCGGCGCCGGCCGTAGAGAAGTGGATGCCGTCATCCTTGCGCATGCGCACCACGGTGCCGTTGAGATCGGGACCGCGCGAGGTGTATTTGCCTTCCTCGCTGGCGAAGCGCTCATAGATATCGAGGAACTCGGCGCCACCGCCAAAGACCGCCAGGCGCTGGACATCGTTGAGCTGGATCATGGTCTGCCCGAATTTCGGCGGCTCCATCGGCGGCAGCCCGATCCAGATCGTCGGCTTGTTGGCAAGACGCAGCGCCTGGACGATGCCGGAGACGCGCGCCGAGTATTCGGTGGTCCATTCCGGCGTCAGCGAACCATAGCTGGTGTCGCCGATCCGCATCTTCTGGCGATCGTTCACGCCGATGAAGACGATGGCGATATCGAAGCTGTCCTTCTCGATCTGCTCGTCGATCGCCTTGGGCCAGTCGAAGAAATCGCGCCGCACGATGCCGGATGAGCCGACCCCCTGGGGGATGACGATCAGGTTGGGATCCTGCGCGTAGAGCCGTTCCAGCGCCTTGCCGAGATCGGTGGCCATGGAATCGCCGAACACGGCGAGCCGCGTGGCACCGGCCGCCTTCTCGATGGTCGGGGCTGGCGGCGGCAGTTCGGCCTTGGGCGTGCGCACCACGGGCTTTTCGACCGTCCGCGGTGGCTCCGGCTCGGGTTCTTCCTCGCCGAACAACAGATCGAATAGCGTCTTGCGCTTCTTGCGTTCTTCCTGGGCCACGAGGATGCGCCCATCCTCGGCGCTCGCGCCGGCGGAGAGCTGCACCATCGGCGCCGCGACGGTGACGCCGCGCTCTTCGCCGAATGCCACCAGCACATCGCCAAGCAGCATCGCCGCCACCGCGAGGGCGACGAAGAACAGCACGATCCGGTTGCGCCAAGTGTTCTTGGACGTGTTCTTGGACGTGTTCTTGGGCGTGGGCTTGGGAGCTTCGCTCATGGGGCCATTGTGCGGAAACTGGGAGACGAAATGAAGGCCGCTCGCGACAAATCTATCGCGGCGCGGCCGCCAGCAGTTCTTCGTAGCTGCGATAGGTGATGAAGCCATCGGCGACAAGGCCCTGCGCCGCCTGGAAGCGCGCATAGGCGGCCTGGCTGATCGGCCCGATCCGGCCATCGACCGCCCCGTCATAGAGGCCAAGCCGGATCAGCGCCTGCTGGATCGCCTTGCGCTGCGCGAGATTGGGGAACTTCGTCTCCCGTGGCCAGCCGCTGGCGAAGGCACCACCGCCTTTCAGTCGGTCGGTCAGGTGCGCCACCGACAGCGCGTAGGAATCGGAGAAATTGTAGCCCTTGAGGACGAGGTAGTTCGCCGTCATCAGGAATTTCGGGCCGTTCTGACCGGCAGGTGCGTAGAGGAACACCGGGATGCTGGTATCGGAAAAGCTGCGGCCGCGCACCCGGCTGACACCGCGCTCGGCAAAGAACGAGATCGGCCGCAGCGTGTCGCGGCTGGCGAGCAGATAGTCGAAGCCCGAGGGCACATCGACCTCGAAGCCCCAGTCGAGGCCGGGCCGATAACCCAGATCGAGCAGGAATTTCGCGCTGGTCGCCAGCGCATCGGCGAGCGAGCGGTGGAGGTCGACATGGCCGTCGCCGTCGCCATCCATGCCATGTGCAATGACATTGGATGGATTGACCTGCAGGTGTCCGATGGCGCCGGCCCAGGAGCCGACCAGTTGTTCAGGGGTGAGCCCCTCGCGCTGCAGGAGCTTCAGGGCCGCGATGAAGTCGGCTTCATCTTCGGCGAAGCGGCCGCGCCGCTGATGCACCAGCGTCGCCAGTGAACGGATGATCGGTCGGATCAGTTTCGAATTGCCGAGCACGGCACCGTAGTCGGTTTCGATGCCCCAAATGGCGCCCAGGATGTAGGGATCAACTCCGGTCCGACGTCCGATTTCGGTGAAGAGACCGGAATTCTTCTCGATCGCGGCCCTGCCACGCGTGATGCGGCCATCGGTGACGCGCTTGTCGAGATAGTCCCACATGGGCGTGGTGAATTCCGGCTGCGTCTCGACCAGATTCGGCACGGCAGGATCGGGCGTCAGCCCGGCAGTGGCACGGCGCCAGGTGTCGCGGCTGATGCCGGCCGCGAGGGCCTTGGACTCGAACCCTTTGAGGAAAGCATCGAAGGACTCGACCGGCGCGGCCCCTGCCGGCGCAGAAAGGGCCAGCAAGAGTCCAGCTATGGCGAGCACAATCCTGAGCATCGACGCCTCCTCCGCAATCTGCCCCGAGCCAACGCAGACAGATTAGTGGTTGCGTGTGGCGAGATAGCGTTCCCAGCGGATGGCATCTTCGACAATGCCGGGGAGCTGATCATGCTTGGGCACCCAGCCCAGCACCTGCCGCACCTTGTCGGCTCGGGCCACGACGGCGGCCGGATCGCCGGGGCGACGCGGAAGCTCTTCGGCGATGAAGTCACTGCCGGTCACCTCACGCACCGTCCGGATGACCTCGCGCACCGAGAAGCCCTTGCCATAGCCGCAATTCATCGTGGTCGAGGCGCCGCCACCCCTCAGATAGCCAAGGAGCAGCGCATGTGCCTCGGCGAGATCGGCGACGTGGATGTAGTCGCGGACACCGGTGCCGTCGGGGGTGGGGAAGTCGGTTCCGAAAATGCCGACCTTGTCGCGTTGGCCGAGGGCTGCCTGCGCCGCGACCTTGATGAGGTGCGTCGCACCCGCCGTCGACTGTCCGACCCGGCCGCCGGGATCGGCGCCGGCGACATTGAAATAGCGCAGCACGCCATAGGTGATCGGATGCGCGGCCGCGACATCGGCCAGCATCATCTCGGTCATCAGCTTGCTTTTGCCGTAAGGCGACATCGGATTGAGCGGCACGTCCTCGCTCACCGGCTCGACGCCGACCATGCCGTATACGGCCGCGGTCGACGAAAAGATGAAGTGCTTGACGCCGCCGGCGACGGCCGCTTCCAGCAGATTGCGCGAAACGCCCGTGTTGTTGCGGTAGTATTTCAGCGGATCGACCACCGACTCCGGCACCACCACGGAACCGGCGAAGTGAATGATCGCGTCGATGCGGTGTTCGGCGATGACGCCTGCAACCAAATCCGCATCGCCAGCGTTGCCAATTACGAGCTTCGCATGTCCGTCGACGGCCCAATCAAACCCGGTCACCAGGTTATCGAGCACGACGACGTCCTCTCCGGCGTCGATCAGCCGTAGCACCATATGGCTGCCGATATATCCAGCCCCACCCGTCACGAGCACCGTCATCGATAGGCCCTCACTTGTTGCGTCGCTCTGCCATGAGTCATTAATGTCCGGGAGGCTACGCAGAGGATGCTAAATAATCGTCTCGTGGCCAGCCAAAAAGTGTCCAGAGGGAGCCCTACGTGCCCAAACGCGTCAGAACCGCAGTCTTTCCCGTCGCCGGGCTGGGAACCCGTTTCCTGCCGGCCACCAAGGCCATGCCCAAGGAAATGCTGACGGTCGTCGACCGGCCGCTGATCCAATATGCGGTCGATGAGGCGCGCGAAGCCGGTATCGAGCACATGGTGTTCGTCACCGGCCGCAACAAAGGCGTCATCGAGGATCATTTCGACCGGCAGTTCGAGCTGGAAGAAACGCTCGAG